>Ga0209367_1008355_pt1 | contig 14153 bp, 8 predicted proteins | sample WorMetLIZISLAND2_FD_187412 | JGI IMG/M metagenome (GOLD analysis project Ga0209367, IMG submission 187412) | Marine gutless worms symbiont microbial communities from Max Planck institute for Marine Microbiology, Germany - Olavius geniculatus... ... | reverse complement strand
GCGCAAATGTAGGCTATTGCATATTCACATATGCAAATGAGAAATTCAAAAACGTATTTGTTAGGGCTTTCACAAAATCAGATGGCACGGGGCTCCACTTTGGTACCCTTAGCTACAGACTGGAAAATTGTCATGCAACAGTGAGCCTGATTCTATGCTGTTTGTGTTAGCGCTCCAAATCGTTTTGGTTTAGAGCTATATGACGTCATGAATTACAACAACGTCGTATCCGCAACCGACTCATTATAGTTTGTAAAGGATGTACGTTTCACTGATGTATAGATTTTAGAAAATATTATTGTCTAATATGTCGAGGCCGGAAACTTTTGGGATGGCCCTCATAGTTATGTGATGTTCGGTGTGTGACTGCTAGGAGCAAAGCGTCTCTGTGTCGGGTGCTGCGATGCTACGTCGACAAACTAGCGGCGGTGTCACGACATCAAATGCTCGTCAGATGTTTGACGAGTCACATATGGTGCGGCGAGTACGTGCCTACCTGTTCTCTGCGAAGTCAAAGCTAATCACCGATGAAACTCAGCTATCAGAGATGTCAGCATGCTGTGAACCACTTATTCAGCATTCTACTCAGCAACCAGGTCAGAGGCCTGATCTAAAATTCTTAGGAAGTTTTGCAAGTTAGGCACAAGATTATGTCAGGGAGCACATCCCTGTTACTTCTTATGAAGATCTTAGGATAACTCTGTATCTTAGGATGCACATTTTAAAAACTTACTTAAGAAAAATTTTATCAAAAACTTTTTAAAATATTAACAAAAGCAGTATTTTTGTCTTAGGGAAGAAAGCTGCGTAATGGTGATGACATGTTTACAAAAGCACATTGTCAACATTTACTTTGGACATCATGTGTGATATTACATGTCTCTAAATACTTATTCAGTCTCAATTTAACTGCTGTTAAATTGGGACTGAGTAAGTAAAGCAAATTTGTGTTGTTAGCTTAAGACTGACGTTTAAATGTTAATCTTCGGTCACAGGATCAAATGCGCTGAGACGACGAGATGTTAACGTTGTCATAAAATCTCAACCTGTTGTCAACGTGCAGCCATCAATGTTTGGTAAGTCGTCCGTGTCAATGTTGTTTTGTCTGTTAACCATGATGTGACCATGCTGTTACCTGTTCAGTATACAAGAAGCCCACCTTACAATTAAAATTCGACATTTTCAGAAGATGAACACTTCCGATGGAAGTCAGAATGTTAAGGTATATAAATTTTTTGGGTCATATTTGATGAATTTTAATCATAAAGTACATTCGAGCAAATGAATCTGTTTGTTAAGAAGCCCAGCTGTTGCTAGATTGAGTTGACCATACCACCTGTGCCTGAAGGCCAGCAAATGTGAACGTAGCTTCTTACTTAATTGTCTAACTACCCAGTACCCACCTAACGTAAACTTACAGCAACAGCTGGTTGCCTGCTTCAGTCACATTGCATATCTTACAATAAAGCACCGGTAGCTGAATGCAAATGTTCAAACGTTCACAAAGGAGTTCTTGCAAAATCTTGTGACCTACTAGCTTACTGCCTTTAATAAGTATAGCATGCAGGATATAGTTTGCAGTGAAACATTTTTTGTTTGAATGTTTTACATCAGGTGCGGAGTCGCCAAGTGCAGCGCGCAAGATGTTGGCTCTGAGCGACGGGTCTCGTCCGAGTGACACAAAGCGATATCAGCGACCAACCAGCACCGGGCAATACTACGCACCTTCCCCTCCGCTGACACCGTCATTACAGCTCTCGCATAGTCCCAGCAGTGTCAAAAGCTGTCCTGCCAACACTAACTATGGTACTGTCATCAGTATCTATGGTAATGTAGTCTCAATGTATTGTCGTTAAAGCACCGGGCAATAGTATGCACCTGCCCCACCACTGACACCGTTGCTACAGCTTTCACATACTCCCGGTACTGTCAAGAGCTGTCTCACAAACACTAACTATGTTATTGCCGTCATTATGGCCTTGAGTTCTAGTACGGAAATAACATCTCTTTCCTAAGAGGTTTGCATGAGTTAGCAAATGAAGTTCGTAATGGCAGTTTGGTTGCTGTAAGTCATAGAATAAACTAACGTGATTACAATCTGGGAAATGGTTGTGTGAGTATGTTTTACATGGTATTAGTGTGTGACAAAGTTCTATATCTTCGTTGTGTGTGCATGTTTGCCGCTAGACTTCAGCATACGTGGTGGTTCCGGTCGTCGGCCTTTGATGCCGGTTGATAAGGCTCTACATGGAGAGTCCAGTCATAAAGAGTCGGCCACGGACTCTGCATTCAACTCTCAGTCTTCCTACCGCTTGAGTTCGTGCGGGTCCAACGAGTCTCTGCAGTCTCAGAGCAACTCGCCACAACAACAACAACTGCTACTACAACAGCAACTACAACAACAACAACGGCAACAACAGAAGGCCGCTGTGCGTCTTCGCCGGGCACGTCTGCCACATTTACAACGTCGGTATCACTATGGCTCATGTTAGAGACATGTACTGGGCCCAGTTCACAGAAATCTTTGGATAATTGTAACAGCAGTTTTTGCACTTCTGGTCATCTTAAAACAGTGAGCTGATTCGCAGAACACTTACGATACATTAAGGTCATGTTTTAAAATATAGTCATATAATCACCTTTTAGTCTGTTATGGTGTCCTGGTACAATTCACACTTGAGACAACTGTGTCTTATACGTACCTAAATGGAAGTTGGGGATTTAGGTTACTCTGCTTGTTTAAATACAAGCTGAGGATTGGGCATATTCTTGAAACTTTTCTTAGAAGATTTTAGGATGATTTCTTATTTTAGGAAATGCTTAAAGGACAGGATGCGCATTCTTAAAACATCAGGAAAGGACCTTGGGAAGATCATTGGCAGGCATGTTGTCAGAACTGCATTCTCGAGACATTTAAAAAACACAGCAACCACAGCGTTAGCGTCACTATCTCCAACTTTGTACCGTAAGACTTCTGAATGATACAAGCGAACGCTTTGGTGGCGAAATGGTAGCATGTTGGACTTACAATCAAGAAGTTGTGGGTTCAACTCCCGGTCGAGTCGCTGTCAAGTGACTACTACTCAGATGGGTGACTGTTCACAGACAGGTAAACCATCTCAGTGTATCACTAAAACCAGCCTTCCTTTCCTTCAGGGTAGGTAAGTCTGTTTGGCTGGGGTTGAGAAGGGACGCATTCACCCATGTTGGGTGGCAGTGTGATCCTATATGGCAAGTGATGCTCAGTAGTTCTGCGATGGGTTTCCCACAATGAGATGTACTCTTCCTTTAACTTTTTTAAGTACAATTCTTTTGAACTCCCAACTCGTAAATTTGTAATAGAGCTAGCTCATGTTAGAGATATGCAGGGCTCAATTCACATTATGCGTGACAGCAAGTAATGCTTCGCTCATCTTAGCCACTGTCGAGATGTCTGTCTGTCTGTCTGTCCGTCTGTCACACTGCTGTATTGTATTAAAACGGTGCCAGTTAGGATCATGAAATCTTCACTGTTGGCTGCCCCAAGGATTCTAGTTTATCGTGACAAAATTTCGTGCCCCTGGGTGAAGGGGTTCCCTCAAATGATGGCATCAAAAAGGGGTACCCCCTTAAAGACTTTTTTTGCTGTTATTAGCTTGTATAGTGTGAAAACGGCTGCAGATAGGTACAGATATGCTGCTTATCATAACAAGCACTGGTGACAGGCTTTTTAGATTTATCAACATCGATGACCTTGAACGACCTTAAACCCCCAAAATAGGGGGTTTTAGTGAATTTTTTGCAATTTTTGGCTGCAGTGCACATTTTGAGAGTGACTTGCAACAAAATGGCTTTAGGTAGACCAAGACAACTTCAACATGAAATTTTTAACATTGAACGCAGATTTTAGCAGTCCACATGCAGACCCCCTAGGTTATGGGAGACCTGCGCACGCGAGCATCAAAGAGGGGCACTTCTCTAAAAAGTGGTTAGTTTACCGATATTGGCGCATCTAGCGTGAAAACAGTTGCAGATAGGCATGGACATGCTGCTTATCATAACAAGCATTGGTCACGAGCTTTTTTGGCAGTATTGACATCGATGACCTTGAATGACCTTGAACCCTCCAAAATAGTGAGTTTTTAGTGTTTTTAATCGATTTTCGGCTGTGGTGCACACTTCAGTTGTGAATTGCAACGAAATGGCTTTAAATATAGACTAAGACAATCTGCGATCAGGAACTGCAAAGGCTGTCGCATGTTTCATGAGCTTTGCTCAAATTACTTGTTTATTGTGGTTTTAATGAAATTATTTCTCATTTATGCTCCAGTCTCTGTGGGTACTTTTTAATTTTGTAGGCACTTCTTCCAGTTTTTCCATTTTAGTTTTGTTAAAATAGTTTTAGTTTTTTATAGTTTCTGTGCCATAGGTAAAGCTGGCAGCTTGCCTGATGGTTTTGGTAATCTTGCATTTCAGCATAGGCCTACTAAATTCACACACTCTATACAGTATACAAGCTATGTAGGCCTACAACTGTTAGGAATATTGTTAGGATGAGGGCTAGAGCTAGCTCTAACCACTTACCCTAACCCTAATTCTAGGACTGTAGCTCGTGTGAGATGACTAGAACTCGCCACATGCTTGTATATAGCTTATGAGTTTAGTATACATTAAACTGCAAGATTACCCTGTTGCACTGCAGTGTGCTGGTACATACATTGTATTTGTCATTTCCAGCTGGAAGTGAAAGACACACAAACGATGATGATGATGATGATGATGAAGCTGCACAAATCACAGCCGTCTGATCTCTCCACATTTACACGAAATCGTCTGATCTGAGCTATACACACATATCTCGGCCATCCATGCGGCCGTCAATCAGGCCCAGGCAGCAGCATAGTCCTAGGGGACAGGATGAAGAGGGGGCAGTTATTTCAAAATGGGGTGGAGCAAGTGCCCCCCTAAAGTTCAGCCTATCGGAATGTTTTCTTCTCGTCATAAAATTACTTTCAGAAATACAAACTTGGGGCCAAAAATCTCCCATTTTGGGCAATCTAGGCGTTCTAGAGGCACAGTTAAATTTTGCGCATTCTGCCAAAAATTTGCACCTGTTTGTCAGAAAATTTTAGCTTTCTGCTCTTCCATTCCTACTTTTTAGTCCACCACACTACTGCTGCTGGGAATGGATCCTGATCTTGCCCCTGCGACTTTTTTGATATTCTTGCTGATGACACGACAGCAACAGCAGCAAGTTCAACGAATGTTTCACCAGCGAGATTATGATTTTGCATCCTCAGTTGCATAGCATCCCAGTAATTTTTCGAATTTAACCAACCTTTAAGACTGTTTCAAAGATTTCTAAGTTTTTCCCAATTTTGTTGTTAGTTTATATGAGTCACCTAATACGCATTCCTGTCGGGAGTTTTCTGCAATGCAAGTTTTTAAATCATTTTTTGTCAGTTACAATTTATGCTTAAAGTTACCATACATCTGATTTTTCTTTTTAAGATTTTTCCCAAGTTTGACTTACCCGAACTTATGCAATTGGACCCTGAAACTTCTTGTTATAACTTCAAGAAAACGGCTTTAATATCGAAAAGACGTTGGTTAAGTTAAGTTAAAAACGAACTTATAAAGCAATCTACACGTACGACTAAAGTTATAGTAAATGTTCAAAATGTTGTCCTTTGGCCTTGACGCGGGCTTTGAGTCGTTTCCTCCACTGGTCAATGGCCTCGTCCACAATCGTCTGATCCAAGTCCGCCCAGACCTTAACAAGTTGCTGCTTCAGTTCAGCCAGATCACAAATCGGTTTCTTATACACGCGCTCCTGCATGATTTTATAATCAACGGGATTCAAGTCAGGACTACACGCCAGCCACAAGTCCGGTGGAGTGAAATCTGGCGTTTCATTACGCAGGAATTCGACTGTTGATCGTGCTCGGTGGGCTGGCGCGTTGTCCTGCTGGAAGACGTACGCGTCTCCTGACAGCTGACGGATACGTGGAAACCGTGCAGCTGGTACTCGGCCCATACCAAACTTTTCAAGCACAATGAATCCACAACTGAATGGCAGTGCACTGTGTGAAAAATCATTTTAGGCGAACTTATTTTGATAAATTTATGCCGACCTGCCTTAGGGGTCCAGTTTTTTATGAAACGCAGTGTAGTTGCTGAATGTTGTTGGTGAAATGCTTTTACCGTGTCTCAGATATATGGACTCATTTTACGTCAAGATTTGATTATTTATCTAATTTGCATGCATAATTATCGCGATATTCCAACATTGTCGATAGTAGTAATAATTGTTAATATCGGTGATGCTCCATTTGCATTAAAAATACCTTGATGCAGAATAAAGGGGCATGTGCAAGTTGTACAGGATTTTTATTCAGTTCCGGCCGGCTGCCTGCATTACAATTATACACTGTATCTCAAAAAAGTGCCATTTTAATTTTTTTTTGAATAACGCTGTGAAACATTGGCCGATTTTGATATTTTTTGGCAGTCAACGTCATGAAGAAACTTGGCGTAAATAAATGTAGTTTTGGCCACCTTATATTTATACTGTTGTGACGCTACCTTGTGAAATGCAGAAGTCACAGTTTGGTCGTTTACAACAATGATTTCATACTGGGTAGCGCATGCATTGTTGTAAATAGCCAAACTACGACTTCTGCATTTCACAAGGTAGTGTAGCGACAGTAAGTATGTGAGGTGACCAGAACTGTAATTATTTACGTCTAACTTCTTCATATGTTTGCCTGCCAAAAATTATCGAAATGGCCCATGTTTCACAGAGTTATTTAAAAATATAAGTGACACATATTTTTTGAGGAACGGTGCTTTATGTATTTGTTGTTCATTGTCACAGCTGTTTCGTTGCTGAATTTTGCCAGGGTTGAAAAAACGGGCTTTTAATTAAGCCCAACCCAGTGGTTTTATTGGATTTGAGGTTTTGGGGTTAAACTTTCCTTTTTTAAAACTAAAGTCTATACCTGCTGGGTTTTATGAGTTTTAAGTTCTTAGACATGAAGTAGATGTCCAAAAATTTTCATGTTCGTGGTTCGAAGTTTTGAAAAGTTAACCATAATGAAACATTTTGTCATAATTTATGAAGCTAGTAACTCAAATTGAATTAGTTATAGGGTGAGTTTTGGGGGTGGCTTTTTGGTAGGTTTTTATACGGATACCCAAAAGTCCACTGCTTTTGGGTGTGTGCCTAAGTGTCTCGACCTTGGCTTTTGTTGCATTAATTTTCCCAGGTAACATATCACATCAACGAGTGAATTGTGCCTCATTCCATTGTTCGGCTGTTTTTTTGTTATTTTAGCGTAGTGAATTAATAATTTATCTCACCATTAATTGATGTAAGTACGTTTTAATCTTTTACACTGTCAATAGTTGTGTAGTTTTTAAATCAAATTGTTGTATATTTTATTGAATTTTGGACACTTTCCGCGATATTTTGGGATTGTCCATATGATCAGAACAGTGGCGTTTACATCATATAAACCTTGAAGCAAATGCGTCAACACAAACGCAAGGGGGTCGTTTTACAAGAGAAGTTGGGTGTAATTCAAGACCCAATTACACACGTGCAAAATAACAGTCGTCATATCGGCCCTACATTTCTCACACATGTTCATGCATAGCCTAAATCAGCTTCTGTATATTTTGCCTTCTTGCAGGTCCAAAATCGATGGCGCCGGGGATTTGCCGATTTGCTGAATTTAAAGGAGGCCCCCTGTCCTAAGGGCAGAGCTGGGCAGTGTTTGAAATACATGTATTTAAAATATTTTTAGTAATTAGTATTTGGTATTTGAAATACTCACTGCTGGGTATTTTGTGTTTCAGTATTTTAAGTACTTTTTTGCTTTTAACAGTATTTGGAAAATACTGCATTCAAAATACTTTTTCAGAATACTTTTTAATTCACATAATATGTGTAGTTTGTGTACGTTACATATGATTTCTGCACTTGAGTTGTGTTGTTGGGAACTCTGTCGAGGACTTTGGATTTTTAATCTTTTCAAACTGCTGTTGTGACTTGAATGATTGTTTGATGGCACTGTGTCTGAAAATTTTTACTATGTGTCATTGAGTCTTTGTCAGTATTTTCTGTTTTAAAGAGTATTTTTCAAATACTTATTTTATCTATTTAGTATTTGAAATACCCAGTAGAAAGTATTTGGTATTTTGGTATTTGAAATACTTTTTGAAAATTATTTTGTATTTCAAATACTTTATGTGGAGTATTTTTGCCCAGCTCTGCCTAAGGGAGGGGGAAAGAGAATGGGAAACGGAGAATGGGGGGTAAAAAAAGTTAAAGGGGCACTTGCTCTGGAGCAGACGCACCTGTAAGTGGCAGACGCCTCTATAAAGAAAGTGGCGCATTCGTGATATAGTTTTGCCAAAATGCTGACTGTATTGTACCATACTTGTGTGTGTGCATGGTGTAGACACCCGCAACATGATTAGCCACGTTTTTGTCAGCGCCCACCCAGACACCTTTGTTTGTGAGGATCGCTGCTCCTCGCAAAGAACACCCGCCTGCCATTCGGTCTCGAATTTCGGCCCTTTGGGCTTCGAGATAGTGTACCCCCCCAACACATTGCTGGCTTAAGCTACATCGCTGTTGTGTGTCTGAGTCTGTTTTCTGCACAAGTTAGCATCTGATTGTGTGCCACCAACCACCGTGCCCTTTGTGTCTTAGCTTTTCCAGCTCTGTAGGTGCCGTACGTGTATTTATTTATTCGTTATTTCAATAGTTTTATTACTTGCCGGTTATGACTGGCTAGATGCTGCGTTTTACGCACGGCGACGTGCCGCTGTTGTTGCCTACCAGTATCCGTAATTGTTGAAACTACCGTGATTCGACTATAGACGTTATAGATTTGTATTATATGCTTTAGCGTTGCTATTGAACGACGCTGATGTTATAAAGGCGTCAACTAATTTAGTTACGTTTTTGTACATTGACTGGTTATAGTTGTATTCACTTAATTTTGCGTTACTCGAAAATTAGATAATTCGATCACGTCATTTCAACCATTTGCCGTAGTCACTGTTATCTACCCTTGTAGCAGGTAATAGTGGCATTGGCAAATGCATTATTTTCATTGAAAGAGCATAACGAGAACGTATGAAGTCAAAGTCGTTTATCGTACCGCACGCACAGTGTCGACGGACGCACAGACAGAAAAACATTGCCAACGGCGTCAACTTTATCGAGAAATTTAGTGCGTCCTGTGAAAATGGGAACAAGTTAAACTGGGGGCCGTGATATTTTTTCGCTTGATAAATCAACAAAACACAGTCATTTGTACTGCTCGTTAACGACTAAAACGTTGCAAAAAGCGCTCGTTCTCAGAGCTAAAAATACATAGGCCGTAAGGTATCAGGACGTTTCGCCACTATGACGTTTCGCCTCCAAGACGTTTCGCACGCAGGACGTTTCGCCCCCACCCTTTTCTTTGGATAGTCGTAGATCTAATAGTCTAATTACATCACATCGTCCTTACACACGTTTTTAAACTGGTAAGTTTTTTGCATGTATGTTTGCTGTTTTATATGATTTGGGCGACTGTAGTAAACCGTTGCGAGAATGGATAGAAATAAATTCAGAAATTATGACAGTGACTTATTTATGTATTTTACTTTCTAAGTGTTCGAAATGTTGAGACTTTTCTTAATTTGACAGTTTGCTTCTAGTCAGTAAAAAATTTTATTAGCATTTGTCAAAAACACCTACTCCAAACTAGTAGTTGCAAATTAGTTGGAAAAAGTTTAGGCTAATTAAAAATCATTACTTCAGTTAACTACACCGTGGGCCATGAAAAACGTGCCACTTCACTTTTGTCCATATCTTCGCCAATTATTGGCCGATTTTCTAAATTCTTTCACTGCCACACTCTGCAGACAATTTGCAATAATGTGATTATTATGTATTCCGCCAGACAATAGATGCGTATCTACACTACCTTGTGAAATAATAATGCAAGTTTGACAGCAAGCGTGTTGATAAACGAAATACACTCAGCCAAAAATGCAGTGAATGATCTGTACTATGCTAGACTTTGTTAGATCTGTGTATTTGAATATCTGTCGTATTGAACGATATGTTTGTTTCTGGCCTTTGTGATTTAGCAAGGCTACCATTTCATCTGCAGTGATCACGTTCTCTTCAGTACGTGTATGCTTCAGTCTGCTGGTTTCACGCCTTTGGTCAGTGCTGCATGTTTCCCAAATCTCTTTTAATAACGTTCTCTCTCTTTCCCCATTGCAGGTTATCTTCAAAAATTCTGCCAGTATTCTCTAAAAACTGTATTTTTGAACAGGTACAAGTTCTTTATCAGAGCTTTGTCTTTACTGCTAAATGGCAGTCTACCGGTAACGTCTACGGTAACGTGCCAGACTTGTAATCCTGAGGTCACTCAGGGGCGAAGGTTCTACTCCGCACCGGGACACTGCCGGGTAACGACCTTAGGCAAGTTGTTCACACACATGTGCCTCTGTTATCAAGCAGTATAATTTGGTACCGGTCAAAGGGCGGTGATGCCCCGCGGCTGGGAAGGTAACCGTAGGTCTGGCGTCGCACTGGCCATGCGTCACGGACTCAAGTGGTTTATCCACCTACGGGCTCAAAGGCCTAAGGAAGGGAGATGTGCACTCCACCTACGCCCCAGCTGAGGTGTGGCACCTTTACCTTACCTATATTGTCAGTGCACTAAAAATTATTATTTACGACGGTATCATCTGTTTTTGTTTATAAACATCAGAAATGTATGTAACGCTACAGATAATTTAATTTTTGTATGAAAATTGATAAACATTGTTTCAGAAGATGATTTTTAGCATATATATATTATATTGATTTTAGTGATTTTTGAAAATTTATGTTTCACATGGTAGTGTAGCAACGCAGTTAAAGTGTGGTGGGATATTAACAACCACTTTATTGCTAATTGTCCACAGTATGTGCCAGTAAAAGAATTTTAAAAATTGGTTATTTGGCGAAGATACAGACAAAAGTAAAGTGGCACGTTTTTTGGCCCACCCTGTAGGCCTAGTTGCGAACTAATACTCGGTATTTCATAAAAAGGGCCCCTTTTTGTTTTTTACATAATCAACTCAAATGATGATCAAGTTACACAAAATTTTTATCAGTTTTAGCTGAAGAAATACTAATTCAAAATATTGCAACAAAATATGGCAGTTGATTAAATTGTGTTTGCTAGTTGTGACGTAATGCTGACATCATAATGTGTCACGGGTACAAGCTTGATAGTCTCAGCTGGTGCTGTCAATTGCTAACTTGCTACTCTGCTCCGATGGTGAAAAATCTGGTTCGCTGATGACAAATTCTTGAACTTTTAAGCTCACAGTTGCAGCCACAAAAAACGTGCAAAGCGTTCACATTTACGTATCTGTGAGGATAGTTGGACTTTCCCATGTTCGAGCAAGGCAGTGCACTAGCACACTGAGCTTGCAAAATGGTTGCGTTTTTGGATCGCAAGACGCCTGATTTCATGTCTCCATGTTGCTTAGTGCTGACACGATAAACATTTTTCATTAGCGAACCAGGTTAAGTTCATCATCGAAGCAGGGTAGCAACTGACAGTACCAGTTAAGACTAGCAAGTTTGTACCCGTGACACTTTTGCTGCGTTTTGGATGGCCTAACAACCATGCACAAGTTTAGTGCACCATAGATAAATATTGCTAATGATAATAATACTTTTAATACTTGTAGCTAATAGTTTTAATTTCTGCTGACGGCACGGCAGACGGAAAATTCGAAAGAGTTTTGTTTTGTTGTATTGAGGCATATACCAGAAAATTTGTTTTTCGTGATTCGGGATAGAGTATCTAATTGGCGTATTTTTAATATAATTATCTATGAACAAACACGAACAAGTTAAGCATCCAAAACGCAGCTATTATGACGTCAGCATTACGTCACGACTAGCAGAGAATATTTAATCAACTGCCACATTTTGTTGCAATATTTTGAATTAGTATTTTTTCAGCTACAACTGGTACAATTATTGTGTAAATTGATCGTCATTTGAGTAAATTATGAAAAAAACAAAAGGGGTCTTTTTATGAAACACCGTGTAGTTTAATTACTTTTTCGCAGTTAAAATTTAGTTATAATTTAATTAATTTTCTTTGGTTAGTTGCCCATCGCTGCTAATCATCAGAAGTCGGCGCCTGTGCCTCCATAATGTAAATATGCCCGAAAGACGAATTCTGTTGAAAACACTCATTCCACCTAATAACAGAAAGATTTCTTTGTGGCATTATTATGTTGAAGGTTTAGGCAGTGTGGTTAACAAAACATGCCAAAAACGTTTTGTTAAACGATCACTTAACTTAGAAATTACGCTACAGCTTCCATAGGCCCAACTGTGATACCAACACGCACTCGGTCGTCACAAAATAACGGCGCGTAATGTTGCGTCAGCCTGCGTGACGTCATTGAAAACCTATATGTTAGCAGTAGCAGCAGTATCAGTGGCGGAAGACGGGAGACAGCGACAGAGAAGTTTGCGCAGCTCAGAACGAAACTGCCTTCCGGTGATCAGGTAGACGTAGAAGTTGTAGGCAAAAACAACTGTTCCCACGGATATGCCAGTTTCGTTGCAACGGCTCACGAATTCTTTGGTCTCGTGGCTAAAGTCACCTCTCAGCACTAACCACTCTATTGTGCTTATTATGTTGAAAGTGCCGTAGACGAGAGCGTAGATGATGGAAGTGGCAACGAGCATGACGGTAGGCACGGCCGAGTTGTTGGAGGTTGAAGTCTGGTGATGTGGCTGGACTCCGAAATTGCTGGCCGCTCGACGTGCTTGCACGGCGACCATCACGTTGATCACTAGAACAGCCACCGGTCCTACCACTCTAATTGTAATAGCAATGATGACGTATACGATGTGATCATCACGCGGAGGACACAAGAAAAAGTAGTAAATAGTTTCGTACATTAGTGCGACCGCTGTCAGGCTCACAGTGACTTTTTTCGCTCTGCCCGTTGTACACCAGACTTTAGCCTAAGCACAAACACGTCATCTTGAGACAGTGTATTATGGCCGTGTTTCTCTTAGTTATCAGGGCGGTCAACGTTGATGAGCGTTTGTTTTTTTTCTGGCAGTCCGCATTCAGTATGTGTTGAGCTATCGTAAATCAGTTTGGTAATTTTTTTTCCTTTTCTTCTTCCTAAGATGTGTCTTAAGATTGACGCAAGGGTTCTGAAAATGAGGTAAAAATCAGAAAGTCTGACCCATTGCTATATTTTATAATCTGTCCCATGCTGTTCTAGCATGGGACAGCATTATAAAATCAGTTGCTTCTCTGTCTGTCTGTGCGCGCTTTTAAGTCCTCAATTTTTATTCTATTTTGATGAAATTTTGCACAGTAGTTCGGGTTCAGAAAAGTGAGATCGAGTTTGATTACGGGGAAACCAATGACCCGTTGCCTTATTTTGCCCCCAACTTTTACCTCCAAAATGCATTTTCAATGAAAAGGTTCAAGTAACACAGAAAGAAGGCCTGAGGACCTAGAATTGCGGTTAATAGCTTAAAAGGCGCGCCTTGGGGGCTGCTATAGACGCAGATCCCAAAATACTTTTACCCGTAAATTTAATTTGCCCCCTTATCACCAAAACGGTGATCAATGCCTTTTCAGCGGTAAGCTTAATTAGGCGTGGCTAAATATCTCAGCAACCATTCGACACATAAAGAGACGGTTTAAATGCACCGCTTATAAAAACCATATATTACGAGTCCGATGATCACGTGACCGATGACGTCACGTGACCCCAAAGATCAAAATTGTGATCCCAAAATTTAACGCTCCATATTTCCATAGCTGTGCAGGATAAGCGTACAGTTATAAGTGACCAGTGGCGTCATTTCACTAAATCCTTGAGGGGGGTCCACTCTCTCCCTCTTCCTTTCTCCTCCTCCCCTTCTTTCCTCCTCTTTCCATTTTCCCTTCTCCCCTCCCCTTTCCCCTTCCCTCCTTTCCCCTTTTCTGCTCTCCCCTCCCCTTAGAAGTAGGCCCCTTAAATCCAGCTAGGGAGTCTGGGGGAGCGCTGTAAGCTCCCCCAGCGGGGTCTGGGGCGGAGCCCCAGCCGAAATCGAATTTGGTGCATTTTCAGCCTTAAAA
>Ga0209367_1008352_pt1 | contig 14155 bp, 19 predicted proteins | sample WorMetLIZISLAND2_FD_187412 | JGI IMG/M metagenome (GOLD analysis project Ga0209367, IMG submission 187412) | Marine gutless worms symbiont microbial communities from Max Planck institute for Marine Microbiology, Germany - Olavius geniculatus... ... | reverse complement strand
GCCCCATTGTAATTTTTTAAAATTTTTTGAATAAATACGTTAAATATTAATTTCAAATTTTTTAACCCCCAAAAGGCACATCCTTGCGCGAGACCGCGTCGTTTGAGTCATCGCGCGCAAAAATCGGCTGAAGGGTCTGACCTGTAGGTGAGTTTCTGAAAAAAAGGTATATAGCTACAAAAATTTGTGCGTATATTTCACCCATTTGCCGGGAAGCCCCCCTTGGAGGGATTTGCATAAAATTTTGCATGACGGGTCCCCTCGCCAACGTAATCAACCCTGCCAAATTTTATTTCAATCGGGTCAGGGGTTTTGATTCTGTGGGGGGTCGAATTTTTGGCTTTCCCATAAGAAAGAGAAGTCGCCGTTAACACAGGGCTTGAACTACCATTCAGCCTGTGATAGGAAGTCATACACTGGCTCTCGATTGCCACCTAATTCGATGACCTTGGATGACCTTGAACGCTAAAATAGGGGGTTTTATGGATTTTTGGCTATTTCGGGCTGTGAGACAGATTTCAAAAGCGAATTGTGCCGAAACCAATTGAGATAGAAATGGACAAGCTGCATATTAAATTTTCAGCACTAAACGTAGATTTCGACGGTCCAAGTCTCGATTTTCTAGGTTCAAGGAAACCTGCGCAAAAAGGCATCAAAGAGCGGTACCCCCGTAAAAGTCGGGACGAAATGGCTGGAGATAGACTGACAGTTTGCAAACAGAACCTGGTATAAACTTTCGCACGTCTCGTGAGCATTAGCTCAAATTTCTTTTTACATGACACGAGCCAATAACGGTAATATAACGCCTTTTGGGGTGCCCCTCTTTCACCCCTCATTTGGGGGACCCCCTCACCCAGCAGCATGAAATTTTGTCACAAAATACTAAAGACATTAAGCTATCATACGGTGAAAACACGAAGTCTGTATCTCACCTAGTCTTGAAATGGGACCAGGCTGTGACAGACAAATGGACGAACGGACAGAATTACCATAGCTAATATGCGCTATAGCGATGCTAGCTCTCGTGTGTAAAAAGAACAATTAATAATAAAATATAACACAAAGAACATCATGAGCATCTTCCTTTGTGTCATTTGTGTAGTTAATACATGTCTGGCAGGGTCCTCAAAATAAGTGCTAATAGCAAACAAAAAATCATAAAAAGCAACATAAAAAGAAAAACAACTGAAAAAGACAACTGAAAACATGCAAGTAAGTAAGTAAATGCAACATCTGAATCACATCATCAGTAAAGCAATTCTACTAATTAAGTAAGAAAGTAAGTAAGTAAACAGTTAACTGAACATGTGTCAGATGCATATTCTTGCAAGAAAGCACAATACAAAAAAAATCAGAACAAAATCAAAGAAAATGAATCACTGAATACAGAACAATAAGGCAATTACACAATAACAACAGTTATGCAGAGGTTGGACAATAAAATTCTTCGTACTAAAATGATGTCAAGCATGGGGGGAAAACTAAATCATGCACAGACGAAATGGTAACAAATGTTCATCCACCTGGATCAGGCTTGGTGAGATGTCTGCGAGAATCACGGCTGGATCGGCTGGTCGGGTAATCTCGACCGTGATCAGCCTCTGGGCTTGCAAAGTCCTCCTCGGTACGACTCTGCAGACTCTGGGCGCTTGAGCCACTGTCCGAGCGTCGATGCAGACCACTCGACACGTTGTAAGCAGACCGAGAGTTCCACATATTGCTGTGTCTCGGTGAAATATCAAGTGGTCGGGAGGCACCCTGAGTGTTGGTTCCACGACCGCCGTTCATCGACGAAGTGTGAGAGATAATCTCTATGTCAGAGCTGGTAGTCGTGTCAATTTCGTCCGCCGATGTATGGCCACTGTTACCACCCAAGTCAACACGCATGGAGTCCTTGACACTATTGTCAGCCATTGCTTCTTCCAGCAGGTTCTTAACACAGTTTTCACCAGGAGGTGAAATCTCGCCTGGTTCACTGTCATCAGAACTGTGAGCCGATAAAGGCTGTTCATAGCAAACCAAATCAAATATTTCTTCAACAGAATGACTGCACAGTATCATCACCATTATCAAGAAATTCAACTTGCCTAAATAATGAGCACTATTTGTACAAGAAATCTAGCTAATGCTTATGAGACATGCAACAGCCTATAGCAGTTTCTGTTCACAGGTTGTCTTGCTCTATCTACTGGTACATCCATTTTGTTGCAATTTACTCTTAAAGTACATGCTGCAGCCAAAAATTGCAAAAAAATCAATAAAAACCCCTATTTTCGAGGTACAAAGTTGTTCAAAGTCCTACATGATAATACCACTAAAAAGTTAGCTTGGCACCAGTGCTTGTTATGATACGCAGCATGTCTGTGCCTATTTGCCACTGTTTTATGCTAGATGAGCCAATAGTAGTAAAAAACCACTTTTAGGGGGTGCCCTTTTACACCCTTGTTCGAGGGGAATACCGTCACCCAGCAGCATGGAATTTTGTCACAAAATACTAAAGACTCTAAGCTATTACATGGTGAAAATCCAAAGTCTCTATCTCACTACCGAGTCGTAATGGACAGACAGATGGACAGAATTACCATCGCTAATACACTCTATAGCAGTACCTGTGGTCAGGCATAAAAACCATAATAAAACAGCAAAGTGTCAAATCAGTGTACTAACAACAGAAGAGAGAAGTCCTCAGATGCTTCCTGCAGATAAAGAGTGATGGCTCAGAAGTAATATGCGATGGTGAGAATACAAAACATCATGAAATATTAAAAAAAACAGTCCACTCCTTAACATGTGAGTGATGTGACATAATACAAATTTTTAAAAATTTAACAAAACATGGCTACAAGTTTCAGTGAGCTGACGAGAGTGACCTGTTCCAGCTGGCAGATGACGGAAGCATGTTCTCTGCCCATAGTTTCACTGCTAGCGGTCGAGGAACTCTGAAGAGATGTGGAATGTTCGTGACGGATAGTAGATCTTGCATTTCCAGACATCTGCATTTCATCAACATCAGTGTCGTCACAGTAGACGTCCGAATCCTCCGCAATGATGGTCTTGTTACCTTCCGACATCAATTACCACCAAACACGTTTACTTCAAGTCCAACGGACTGCACAGAGTGCATCATTTGTGTGACTCTGTTTGCTTACCTGAGTTAATGTTGGTCTGATTTAAATGCAAATAAATAAATAACATATGAGTAAAAATATGAACTAATGAACTGCAGTGTGAACAACACAAATGGCAAACAAATATTGCACACAAATAACTGTAAACATGCACAATTAGTCTGTATTCTACAAAATATATTTCGATTTAAATAATACACTAAAATACAACTTTATAAAAATTCAGTAAACAATAAAATGCTCATATTAAATCCTGTTGCGCTAGATTACTAATACATGCAGTCACATAATCGTAAATGTCGACAAAACACACTTTGGCAGAATAGCTATTCTTACCTTGCCAAAGTTATGATCAAATACATAAAAAATACAAGGACGATCGTGTTACCTTCTGACAGTTCGTCAGCACTTGCTTCAAGACTTCCTTCGAGTGAAGAAATCTCCTTTACACTTCCTTCCAGGGATGGAGTTTCTCCAATGGGCTTAACATCCGAATCTGTTGACAACACGTTCGACATGTCTGTGGAAATGTTCATTGAAGTTTCATCACTTATCTGCTCACTTTCGTCCACCACGCTATCAACCACATCAGCCTGAAGATCAACATTTCCATCATCGGTTTGACCTACAGATTTTGTTGTTGTTGTCAAGCTCTCCACAGTGGAAATGTCAGCAGTTTCAGCCTCTGGCAAGTCAATGGTAGAAGACAGCCACATTTCTGCATTATCACTCCACCCACCTTCAGGCTGGACGTCACCTTCCATCCCGAACAATTCATCAGGCTCCGGAGACAAAATGCTGCTGGACAACTGGCTGTTAAAATGTCTCGATGATGCTGATGTATCAAGTTGTTCTGGATTTGACTCAGCAGACAACACTGACCTGTATTCATCCCTCGACCCATCTGTTCCATCTTCACTTACATAAAGATCCACACTTGTCTCAGGCAGATCGTTTTTTCTAACATCCAAAGAGCTTTCCTTATCCAGTGCAACATTTTCATCAAACAAACTGGTGTTGGCCGTCTCATCTGTATTGGTGGATATAAGAAGGCCTGCCACATTGGTGTTCTCTGATTTGGCTTGCCTACTGTTGGAGATATTAACACTGATAGGTTGCATCAGGGGATGTGTGACTTTCTTCTCATCCAATTTCAAAACAGCAGACCGTTCCGAACTAGATCCATGGTGAAATTGTTTATCAGCATCTGAAGCTTCATCTCTATGGTCTGCAGTTTCAGACTGGATGGTTCTTGGGAACAATTTGGTTGTCTTTAAACTGGCAGACTGGGTCTGCCTTAATGGTGGATGCTTTGGAGATGGTGGAGACCTGCTGCCAGATGGACTATGACCAGCTTCCTGTGACTGTGATGACGAAGCTAACCAAGTGCTGAAAAAACTGTCATCACTTTCTGCCAGCCTGTTGTCCACTGCAGAGATATTCGCTGTTCTGGATGTTGCTGACACAGCAGAGCTGCCATCTGCAAAAGTGACCACAGTTTGGGCAAATAAACGTTCTCACATAAGAACATAAGAACAGATATTAATTTATTAAAAATCACAACATTGTACCAATGTCCTGACAGTTTGTTAAGATAACTGACTACTATCTCACAACTGTTGAACAGAAACAGAGATCAAACAATAAACAAAACAATCTGACCACTAGCAAATGAATTTCACTTAGTTTGTGCACACATTGTGCACCACATACTTTTACTGGTTGAGCAAATAGCAGCAGGTGGTAACGCACAAATGACGTTTCAGTGAATCCCTGGTCAGTGCTAGATAGACGGAAACATACGGGCTGACAGTATTGTGAAGGATGCCTTCACATTACCACAGTCAGCAGCACCAGTGGACTTTAGCACTGCTAAAACAGTTATCCGTCATCACTGTGCCCACAAATGGAGTAAGATGGCCAAGCCAGCAGTACCCCATGCCACATATGTGAACAGAGATAAAGAAAAGGACTTTACACCTTCACAAAGGACTTTGCTTTCACGTCTTCCTACAGGAGGACATACACCAAAGTTGGCATGGTACCGCAATAGAATAACGAGAAACCAAGACCAGCCTGAACCAGCCACATGTCAGCGATGTGGTCAGGCAGAGGAGACGCTGGTACACTTAATGACTGAACATCCGGTATTGGAAGATGCACACAGCCACCATTTCGATGAGGATGATCCCATCACTTTTCTGTTCAACGAACCCGAAGTAGCACTCAGTTACCTGAGAGATGCTGGCCTTACTGAGGCCGGTAACGTATGATCCTTGATCGAGCGCCAGAAGAAAGCAACAACAGCTCAGTTACATAAGCCATAGAAGCCCACACCAATAACAAGCAGTGTTTACTATAATGTAACCAAAATGTGACTTAAGACATTGATAAAAACAATGTGGTACCAATTTTATTTAGATTTCGTATGTCACCAGAAGAAAAGATTACCAACTAAAACTCAGTGACTGGCTAGCTTGTTCTAAGCCTTCTTTTCCTTAAAGTCCAAGTCACATCATTTTACGTAACTGTTATAAAGTGCTAAATGGTTTCATCACATGCTAGTTTGTCAATATTTAGTAATCTTTTGTTTGCTAATATATCCCTTTACCATAAAAAATAGATTTAAAAGTGCAAAATCCTCATGTTTCACCATACTGTTGCTATCGGCCATCTTCGGATTGTGACATCATTCATAACCGAAAGAAATATTTAGCAGTTTTATTACATACACAGTTACTGAGGTTTTTCTATTTGAGTTTTATAAATGTTTAGTTCATTTTATACACTAAAATTCAGTGAAGTGAGCATTATTGTATAACGTGCTGAGAGTTTATGTGGTCGGAAGCTGCAGAAGTTCACAGTAACTCCTTCACAGTAACTCCTGCAAATGCAGAACTCAATGCACGTCTAATCTAATGGGAATTACCATTGAAATTGACTCAGAAAAACACTTCACAAATAAAACCATGGTATTTCACTACACTGTGTCTCAAAAGAACATCCCCAACATTTTTGACTGTAACCTGAAAACCAATTATCAAATTTTGATAATTTTTGGTAAGAATATTCCTGACACAACTTGCCATCAAATGACCATTCAGTTTACCACCTCACCCAATGTATGCTTCTGCACTACATAGAAGAAGCAGATCAAGCGAAATATGTGTTGAAATAAACAGAAAACCTGAAAAAAAACATCCCTGACATTATCAGTTGTAACTTGATAAAAGATCTGCGGATTTTAATAATTTTTGGCAAAAAATATTTCTGACATAACTGGCTATTAAATAAGTGTTTTAGTTTCCACCTCACCCAACGTCTGCTTTTGCACTATCCGAGGAAAGCAAACCAAGCATAATACATGTTAAAATGAATTGAAAAAACGTCAATAAATTCCATCTATCCTAATCTGTGGGCTCCAACATCTGGTCTATTACAAAGTTTAACTGTCATGCAGCAGTGTGTCTACCAGATGAAGTTTAGGAATGTTTGAAAAGTCCAGAAGCAACTGGTACAGCCTGCATTGGTCTGAAGCAGAACTTTATCCATACTGCTGTCAATGAATGGAGAAAGCAACTCATTGCCTGTGTTCGCATAGTGGGCAAACACTTCAAACAACTTTACTACAAGCAGTTGAAAAATGGACAACTGGATGAAATGTCAGCCGTCAGAAATGTAAACAAAATGTGTTTTACGCGTTATGTTAATTAAGCAATCATATTGCATTGGACAAAAAAGTGATATTTTGCTGGTTGTGTTTTGCCCAGGTAGTGGTGGAAAACTGAATGGTCGCTTGATGGCAAGTTGTGTCATGAATATTCGTACAAAAAATTATCAAAATCTGATAATTGGTTCCCAAGATACAGTCAAAAAATTTGGCGATGTTTTTTGAGACACAGTGTACACTGTACATAGTTATAATTTTTCTAATCACGCACTGTAAGGTTGTGAAATGTGCACACCAATATTTCATAGCAAAGCTGGCGTAGGATAATAGTAAATATATGTTATTCCACACCTGTAACGCTTGCTTGCTTCCTGCCAGTCCTGGGCATCAACCACAACACTGGAACACTGCCAGAATTAAATGTTTACAGAACTGAGAATCCGTGCATCACCATCTTCAACGGGAGTTACAGGATATAATTTCAAGTGATGATATGTTATGAGCCATTGATAGGCTCACAAATGTGGATTTTAAAGTAAGAAACGATACATTTCTCACGTGAAAATTAGTATTGAAATATTGAAAACCTTGAAGGTGGTCGTAGTTTGACAGAGGGGCTACGTGGAACGCTGAATGTGCTGATTGAATCGAATCTGACGATTCGGCGTGTGGACATGAAGCCTTCAATGACCTGGCAGTAAGGTGTTGTTGAAAACTGAGAATTTATAGGTAATTCCGGGACAACGTGAAGTGAACCATGCGACCCAATGTTGAGATCGTTTTCAGCCAACAACAGATGACATCAGCAGATACTTAGGACGTCGAACGACGGCGGCAGAAGCTGGGGGAATTTGAATTGATGGCAGCCATCATCGGGCGTATACGTATGCTGCTTGCTAAGCTGCTTGCTTTGTTGCATTAAAGAACAACTAAATGTATAGTTAGACAGAAATTTTACGTAGAAATATTTAGATTATTGTCTGAGCTAACTGTTACTGCGTATTATTGTGTGTTTACTACAATATTATATCTTAAAACGTCAATCTTGGCTTTTGTTGTCATAGCCATTAGCGGCTTGTAAAGTACGGTAAATTAGCTAGATAACACGATTCGTATCCAGCCATACATAGCAACCAGCCAAAGTCTACACGCACCTCTAGTTGTAAATGCAACAACAATAATATCAGTTAACTGATGTCAGATATGCATCATTGACTGAATAAGTCCGATATTATTGTTATAAAAACTGACAGTTTCACCATTGTTTTCAATGGGAATGTAAACAAGGTGTTACGTTTGTGACATCATCAGCACAATGGTACCTTTGGTTATATTCGACTGGCCTACCAAATTTTTATTTAAACTGATGTAAAGTGTTGTTTTCATTTCATTGGATCAGCATATTATAAATTAGTATTACATTCTACACATATTCATCCAATATCATTTTTTCATGCGACTTGGCTTTTAATTGATTTGATTCAGAAGTTAGAAGCATAATAAGACTCAGTACAAATACCCTGACTACCTTGTTCAAAGCCTTCCTCCTCCTCTTTGATGTCAAGCACTTTGTCAATCTTCTTCTGTGCAGTTTTCAGCGCTTGGGTGGCAAGGCTTGTAAAACCCTTTGCATCCCACCAGCTCATGTTGTACCACTGTCCTACATACATCATTCGTACAGACTTTAGCCAATCTACATCATCTGAGAAATAACAAAAATACTTGCTTTCATGCTTTGTAGTAAAATGATCGTTAGTTCTATTTTATAGTAAGTATGTATCTGTTCTGAAGAGTATCAAGATCAGGTGCAAACTGAAATCACTAAAAATTATAAAATCAACCTCTAGAAATTCCCTGCAGCAAAATGCTTTTGGATTTTCATAAAGCCAAATTTTCTGTGGACTTGACAAATACTCTTGTCATGATATGGAAGCTGAATAAGATGTCCACTTATCAATTGACACATGCATTGCACAGTTTAAGCGATTACTACATAAGTGAGCTGCACATGGTATTAGAGGTGAGTTGTTACTGTGGATACAAAATTGGCTATCTGGTTGGAAGCAAAGAGTTACATTGAATGGTCAGTGTTCCAGTTGGAATGATGTTTTAAGTGGAGTTCCAAAAGGTTTGGTATTAGAGCCAATTTTGTTCTTAATTTATATTAATGACATAGATGTGTGAGTTGCATGTAAAGTTTTAAAATTTGCCGATGATACAAAAATATATAGGGTTGTTAACTCACAGGAGGACATTGAAAGTTTACGTAATGATTGAAGAATTTGGTAAAATGGTCAGCAGACTGGCAGACGCTATTTAACGTTGACAAATGTAAGATTATATACGTTGGATATAGCAACTGTCACGCTGACTACTATATGTGTGGCAATAAATCAGAAACAGTAGATGAAGAAAAGGATTTGCGAGTAATTGTGAGTAAAGATTTGAAGTGGGATAAACAGTGTGGTCAGGCAGTAAAAAAAGCTAATAGGATGCTTGGGATAATAAAAAAAATTTTACTGATAGATCTAAGGAAACTATTATGCCTTTGTATAAAAGTCTTGTAAGACCACATTTAGAGTACTGTGTACCAATTTGGAGCCTGTATTATCAGAAGGATATTGAGTTAGTTGAAGAAGTTCAACGTCAAGCAACTAAATTAATTGACAGTGTAAAAAATTTACATTATGAAGAGCGTATTAAAAAATTAAATGTAATGACATTAGAAAAAAGGCATAGGAGTGATTTACTAGAAACATTTAAAATTATTAATGGTTGTTATAATTTGCAATGAAATTTATTTTTTACATATGATGAAGGTCAAAAAAGTCATTCAAAGAAACTATATAAAAACGCAGTAAATTAGATTTTAGAAAGTATGTATTTAGCAACAGAGTAATTGATCACTGGAATGCACTGTCTGACGTGTGTGTAACTAGTAATACAATAAATAAATGTAAAAATTGTATGAAACGAGAACTGCAACCGGAAACACATAGTTAACCTTAGTTATTAAAATAGTAAGCGTTATATGGCTTTTGCCTGTGCTTACTTAGGCCACCAGTAATTCTGGTGGCTTCGGTGAATTCGGTGAATGCAAATGGGCGTGGCACGCAAACGTAAAAATCAGTCTGCATTTTAACAAATGTATTTAAATTTAGACAACTAGGAAATACCCAAGACAACAAAAACATAATACATAAGACGAGTATCATTAAACATAACATACTGATATTAAATCCTGTTTTACTCGCTGTAAGTGAACATTATCAGACAAATACTGTAAACGTCAACAAAACATACAGCTATAGAATAGCTATTTATATTTCGTAAACAGTTAAAGTAAATAAGTAAGAAAATGCGCAAGATCACGTTATGCAAAACAGAATAGCTGATGCGGAATGATGCTAACTCGGCCACTGGTTGTGAAGTTAAAACAGGTAATCGGAAAAAAGCGCATAAGATGTGCGAGTTTGGGACAGCCTATAGCAGTTACTGTTTGCAGGTTTTTTGGTCTGATTGGTCCATTTTGTCGCAATTCACTCTTGAAGAGTATGCGTGCGCTGCAGCCGAAAATTGCACAAAAACACCAAAGATCTCTATTTTGTGGGTTTAAGATCATTCAAGGTCATCGATCTTGATACCGTTAAAAAGCTCGTCATTAATGCTTGTTATAATGAGCCTAAGTGTAACCGTTTTTACGCTAGACGAGCCAATATCGGTGAAATAACCACTTTTCAGTTGGTATCCCTTTTTGACGCCCGCTTGCGCAGGCCTTCCTAGGCCCATAAGAGTTCGGAACTTGGACTGTTAAAATTTACGTTTGATGCTAAAAATTTTATTTGCTCATTTTCTTGGTTTATTTTCAGCCATTTTAGGAATACTGTTAAAATGTGTGCTGCAGCCCAAAATCACGAAAAATGCACTAACCTCCTATTTTGGAAGTTTGAGGTCATTCAAAGTTATCGATGTTGATATCCCTGAAAAGTTTGTCACGAGAGCTTAAGTTATGCTAAACAACATTTCTGTGCCCATCTGCAACCGTTTTCAAGCTAGACGAACCAAGGGCGGTAGAATCAGGACTTTTTAAGCGGATACCGTTTTTTCGCTCTCGTTCGAGAAGACCCTTTTATCAAGCGGCAAAAAAATGTTTTCACAAAAACTAAAATCCTTGTGGCAGCTACAGTGAAGATTTCGTGATCCTAGCTAACACTACATGTTTGATAGGGCTTCATAGTCTGCATGACGGGCACACGGACAAAGAGACAAACGCCTAGATGTGCGAAGCGGTGGCACGAAAAACAAGAAACTTATGCATATAGCAAGCTGGAGGGGGAAAAAGAGAAAAACAAACAGCAACAAAAGGATTATAGGAAATTGAAGTTGGAAATAGGAAAACTGAAAGTCATAATAAAAGGAGAAGAGGATGACAACAACGAGATGATAGAAGAAGTCACAAAACTGCAAAGGGACATCGGAATTGCCAGAAAGGAGATTGAGATGATGGAAATCAAAACAAAGGCGCTACAGTCCATTCAGATGGAGAAGCAGTCAATAATACTCAGGGACTCCTAGATCCAGACTGAAGTTACTATGGAAAACATTCAAAATTACTTAGACAAAGAAATGAAAAACCAGGAGGTGCATGCATCCTTACCAGGAAGAACAATAGACAGATGGTTTTTCAGAAAAAGGATCCATGGACAGAGATAATCATAAAAATTTAGAAAGAGCCGAACCTTGTCGGTATTACGGAAAGAGTATTGGCTGTTTCAGAGGCGACAGCTGTTGGTACCAACATCTGCAGAATGAAAAGCAACAAACAAGATACAATAGCATGGTTCATATCCCAAGAAGAGATGAAGTAGGCCTATGTCGCTTCTTTGGAAAGAGATCAGAATGCTTCATGGGAAACAGATGCTGGTACATTCATGAAACTACAGAAAGCCAAAATGCACAGCAAGACAAGATCGAGAGAAGAAAATGTAGGCCTAGGTATTACAAAAAGAGAGCCGGCTGCAACAAAGGAACAAACTACCGGTACATGCATGATGATGAGGAGATCGGAGTCACAGATTTTTTAGCAGTACGGCGGGCTACACGGAGAAAGTAAGTCCCGCCAGAAAAAGAAAAATGCAAAGAAAACGGGAAAAAAGAAGAAAAAGAAAAAAACAAGAAGAAACTATTACAGTCTTCTTTTGTAATATAAGAGGACTAAAGAGTAAACTGCAAAGTATTAGCGAGATAGTGGAATCGTGCAATCGATTGTGGAATCGACGTATTTCGCGCCACAGTCGTCTCGAGGCTTCAATACGCGGCGCCAGCATGGTCGGGGATGTGTTCGGCTGCCGACCGAGCGCGTCTTGATTCTCTGTTGCGACGCGCCAAGCAGTTCGGATACTGCAGCGACGACATCCCGGGAATCACCGACCTGTTCAACACCGCCGACGATGACTTTTTCCACCGTGTGAAAATTAACTCTAACCACATCCTCCAGCCATACTTGCCTCACAAGACTGACATACCATATCAGCTTCGAGCCCGCTCTCACTCAATGACTCTGATCAATAAAACTTAATTTCTAAACGATAAAGACTTTCTTGTCCGTATGCTGTATAAATATTCGTATTAACGCAACGCACCAACTAATACTACTAGTATTCTAAGTAAACTGAACTGATGTGAATGTGAATATTGCGAATCGCTGCTTTTTATACTAATTATTTTATAGGCGATGAACTTTCTTTTAGTATACGGTCATTAGCTAACAAACTTATTACTATAGGGCCTACTCAATTCGTTTGTCTGTTTTCATTGTTTTTAGCCATGAATCCACTTATTTGTTCTGTCTGTGACGATAGTTTTAAAAGTAAGTTTCGTTAAAATTGTTTTTAGCTTTTGGACAAACTATGAGATGTTTCCGTTTGCATGTTTTTTTTAGATTTAGATTTATTATGTATCTTGTGCTTGCGTTGTTAAAAGTTGTGCTTGTCAACTTTACATTAAACGAATATATATATGATATATATGCAAACCTACTTCGTCATTTTTAATGAGACATTCTGTGAAAAGGAGGAAAATGTAAAAGTTGCAGGATACAAGACATATTCCAAAATAGGAATAACAGAAAGGGAGGTGGTATATGTATTTTTGTAGAAAAATCACGGAGTGCAAAGTGTGTGGAAGATGAAGATGAAAGACTGGAAGCAGAAGAAATACTCATTGTGACGGTAGACAAAGGCAGATGTCCGCTAAACATTATGACAACATACGGAAAACAGGAAAGAGGAGAAGCTGAAGCCAAAGAGGACATAGCACGACAAATAGATAGGCCTATGTGGGAACAGATCATCATAGAAATTCAACAGAAAGAAGAACACATCTTATGGATAGGAGATTTAAATGTCAAAGTAAGAAATGATGATCAAGGAATAAAAGGAAGCCATGCAGAAATCACACATGGAGGAAAAAGGATACGAAAACTAATAAAAAAGAGGAATTTGCAACTAATGAATGCAACCGAAAAGTGTACTGGATTATGGACAAGGAAAAATACACAAAGAAATGATGAAAGATCAATACGGGATTATGTAATAACAAGTCAAACAAGAAATTTGAGCTAATGCTCACGAGACGCGCGAAAGCCTATAGCAGTTGGGGTGTTCACGCTAAGTTAATATACAAATACTAAATTCTTTATCTGGATCACATAACGATAGTTTCGCATAACGATAGTTCCGTGGCGTTACCTTGTGAATGATATAGACTTGTGTCGCAGCCCAAAATCGCCAAAAAAATCCATAAAACCCAGTATTTTGGCTTTCATGGTCATTCAAGGTTATTGAATTCGGCGCCAATCGAGAGCCAGTGTACGACTTCCTATTAGTGATTAATAGTAGGCATATCTCCCACCGTTACTGAGATACAGCGACTTATTGGACAAAAATCGCAAATTTTACCTAGCCTCTCTCATTTAGCGCCCTCGTTCGGGATGACCCTTTTCGAATTTATGGAAAAGCTTTACGGTTCCTGAAACCAGAGTCTTCCGGGCAGCCGATGGAGGATACAGAAGATGCACATAGATGAAGAAGGATTGTATGTGCCCACTAGATATAAAAGCCGGAATAGCAATTGAAACAAACCACAAACCCATAACGGTCACAATAAACTCTGATCAGCCGAAGGAAGAAGTATGTAAAGTACTCAAGCAACAGCGATGGATCCTAGTCAGAAAGTACGAAAGTGGAACTGACAACTCGGAAGCACCGAGAAAAACCTGGAGAAATGATAATAACGAACAGCAACAATATGACGAATGGAAGTCGTGTATACAAAATATACTGGACAATACTTGTAT
>Ga0209367_1008351_pt1 | contig 14156 bp, 10 predicted proteins | sample WorMetLIZISLAND2_FD_187412 | JGI IMG/M metagenome (GOLD analysis project Ga0209367, IMG submission 187412) | Marine gutless worms symbiont microbial communities from Max Planck institute for Marine Microbiology, Germany - Olavius geniculatus... ... | reverse complement strand
GTAGCTGTGTATCGTCTGCGTACTGATGATACTTGACGCCGTGCTGTGCGATGACGTCAGCCACTGGACTACAGTACACAGCAAACAACAGTGGCCCAAGTACCGAACCTTGCGGAACACCGATGTCATTACAAGAATCGTACAGTCTGCCTGTATTAATGTATGCCATGCCAGATCTTTCTCTAAAGAGCAAACAACTTGATAAACTGAATGTTTGTTGGAATAATGTAATTCGTAGGATTTTTAATTATAACAAATGGGAATCTGCTAAGAGTGTTTTATTTCACATAAATCGTCTTAATATTACACATTTAATTATGATGCAAAAAATTAATTTTTATCGTTGCCTGCATATGTCAAGAAATTGTATTTTGCACAATGTTTTTATGTCGTTTCTGTCATATTGTTGCGATAGTATGTGTTCATGGTTTTTATCAACAAGTCATCCACCATGAAACTTGTAACTGATCATTTTGAGTGTTATGTTAATTTGTAGGCTGTTTTTATAATGGACTATTTTATTAGATAGGTGGTGTTATTTCTTATCTGCACATATCTGTCTTTTCTTGCTGTCTGTTTTTATCTTTATGACGAATAAACGTGTTCATAAATAACATATAACCCTTAACCTTTGGACGTCCTGTTGTGTAGCCAACATAGCTAAGATGATTGTTCCAATCGTTTCACCAAAAATCATGTCAGGAGGAAAAAAGCCAACAGTTTTCTTGCTTGCTTGCTAAAGCCCAAATTCCATTACACCAACTTCGCGACTTTCACCGAAACTTCCCCGTGGGGAAAGTCGTGGACACAAATCATGAAAGTCCGCGACACAAATCATGTCGCCAACTTTCATGATTTGTGTCGCGAACTTTCGTGATTTGTGCCCGCAACAGTCATTGCCGACTTTCCCCGTGCATTGTAATGAACTAAATTCCATTAGAGGGACACAAATGGGTTGGTCATGGACTTGTCACGGACTTCGTCGCAAACATGGTTTGTGTCCACGTCTTTCATGATTTGTGTCGGTGACTTTCACCAAAACTTCATGATTTGTCACGGATTGCATCTGCGACTTTCATGATTTGTGTCCACGACTTTCCACGCGGAGAAGTTCAGGTGAAAGTCAGCATAATGGAATTTGGGCTTAAGCTTTTGATGTAGGAAAAGTTCCTGTATGCCTATAAAAAGCAGCAAATTTATGTTTAGTTAGAGCTCTATCCAGGATCCTGCTGTGGGAGTTAACAATGCTCCTGCAGACATCCTAGTAGGCACAACTACACACCCAATAATGTACTGATAAAAATAGATACAGATAATGGAAGGTAGGTGATGACGAATGCAATTTCAATACAACATTCTAGACAGATATGCCATAAGTCCAATGTCAGAAAACTACTAGAAAAATACTGATTTGAGAAGATAAACTGCAAAAACAAAAGAAAATGTCAACGAGCACTGAGCCTGTGACATGTGATAATGATGACGAATATCAATCAGTAGTGTAAACAAGACTTGACTTCAAGACCAAGACTTTATTATTTTTCTGTCCTTGTGGGTCTTGAGACTGAAACCTTGATGTCAAAAACTGCATCAGTGATCTCAGTATAATCAGCACTAAAATTAATATAATATGTAAACACATAAAGAAATCTGAGTATTTTATGTTAGGAAAATGTTTAACAAACCTCTCTCAGTGCATCTGAAGTTTCAGTTGACTTTGAATCATCGACGTCTTTCTGTTCTAGGGAAACCAGGCAACGAGTCAAGACCCCTGAACACAAGCATCATTCATAGGCATCTTTAGCATGTTAGGTGCTGAGGACATTATGACTAAGCCCAAGTAAGTAATTTGTTAGTAACATCATTTGTTTCATCAGCTAAGTTACTCAACGGTGAGGCAGGTGACTAAGAATTGACTTCAAGTATTGTATTTGACCAAGTCATCCAGGCCAACTCAGCCTGGCCATCCCTGTGTACATTAAATAAGAGAAAGCTCAGTATGGTAGTCATACAAGATAGCAGGTTAAACACCTGTGTAGCTGTCATGTAGCATGTTGACCAGCTGCAGCAATTTACATGAGATTGCAGCATTCAGTCGTGCTATAACAAGGTCTTGTATCTGCGTAGTGTAGAGTTTGACACAGTCAACAGTTGGCGACTGCACCTCTCCACTCTGCTCCAAAGCATCCGTGCCATGACCTAACAATACACCATCACCAATCATACGTGCACGTATGCACTATATAACCAACTAATGATACACCACTGCCACCGCCAGACATTTATCTATGTAGGTAGTTAACTTGAATTGTGTACAGTTTGGTCAGTGGCTGCATCTCTCCACTCTGCTCCAGAGCACCCGTACCGTAACCTAGCAAGTCAAAAGTGCGTTCATTAGAGGTGAAACTGCTGATCAGCACTGCCCCCAATAAGCCATAAATAGGCAAGTGCAATTTTGGCTAAAAGTTAAACCCATCAAAATCTCCCCTTCCAGTGGGGGTTAGGTAGTTCCATATAACAAGTGCCACTGGACCATGCAAGTGTACATCTGTTAAATGGTCTAAGCAGGGGACACAAATGTGACACACAACAGACAGATGGCACGGTAGTACTCCTACGAAACAACAACAACCGTCACAAAATTAAACATTATAGCATTAACAAATTGTTGACTAGCAACACCGTAGTCATAAGTTACAATAAATATTCAAATTGCCATCTCGTTACTTAAAACAGGCCCTGAGACGACGTCTTCTCTACTTGTCACATTGCTCCCAGTAGACCATTCAGCCACAAGCATCACTGCCATTTTGATGGCATCAAATTTTACTGCCAGCTCCCATTGTACAATGAAAGCGAATGACTCTAAAAATGGAATATCATCACGTTGTGGTAGCATAACATACAAAACATAAGAAGTTTTTGTGGATAAACAGACAAATAGACATCCATGCATACAGACATTCATACAGACGGTAGACCGACTTTATTGCGGCGACTCAGTCAAGGAGTCAATCTAAACAGTATGTGAACTAATGAACAATGTGAGCAATATCTGCCGATAGCAGGAATGATAAACAGACCGGTGAAATGGAAGTTGGCAGCACACTGTAGAACGGATTGCTCCTCAGAGCTGATTGTCTCCTGTATGATGGACTTAATCTCATCCTGCTGCTTCAGAGCGACCCGCATCAACGACCAATACAGCTCACGCTGACACAAAGCACCAGCAGCAGTATATTACTGGAGGCAATAACTGATACAACATCATCAGCAGCAGCATCATTATTAGAGCTAAAATGATAACAAGCAAGCCACCCAATGCTTAGTACTATTGAGTCCTTCCGATACCAATACTCAGTACCAGTACTAACACCAGTACACAGTGAAACAATGTTGAGCAATGGACACATGGTGGTGGTGCAGTAGAATCTGGAACTTAACCAATGGTCCACTACTCAATTTACTTATTCATGACAGATGGTACACTGAGTTGACCACGGTGGTTGGTTACATATTGAAATGAGTTGAACCCACAACCTGCTGATCACAAGTTCAAGGCTCTAACCATTGTACTGCAAAGCCACTAAAATTGCATGGCATGGCATGGCACTAACCAAATGCAGAACCTTGTTTCTCACCAAGGATGTGAATCTTCAAGGAATGTCCAGGACAGCTTGATAACAAAAAATTTTGGCCTCAGCCTCAGAAAGTTCTGGCCTCAATTCACTAATGAATGTGCTCTGTGCAAACAGTTGTTGGTATTTGCATGATACATCTGCTGAAACTACGTTTGTCTGAGCATTTTTGTGGTTCATTAAGGTTTCAACAAAATTAAGCTGGCTTTTGATGCACAGTATAAACTACAGAAATGCCATACTTACTTTAGTTACTTACTTACTTAGTGGCCTTGGCCTTCGCTTCGAGAACCACTGGCTTTGGCCTCAAACGTCTTGGTCTTAAAAATGCTGCCTTGAATCCATGCCTGTCTCTCATCTCCTGGGAAAGTGCAAACGATGCGTGTTGGGGTGCAGATGACATACCACCAGCCTCACAGGAGGCATGTAAACAACATGCTCAAAGTTGCTACTTGGTAGCGGACTGGCTGCAAGTCAAACTTGCAACCTCTTGGTCAGAATACAACATCCTAACGAATAAGCCAGCAAACCACCTCCACTGCATATGATTTAAAAGAACACAGAGCCGCCATGTTTTTCACCTCCTTGGAGCGTGCAAACTTGATGCGCGTCGGGGTGCAGATGACGTCCCAGGCCATGTCAAAGGCGACGCTAATCATGGTCTCCAGGCAGCGTCGGTGAATTGCATTCATGAGAGCGACCGTTGACAGCAGGCGTGATTGAAGCACAGCACCTGCGAATGCAGCGAGTGAATGGCAGAAACCTGCACTCAGCCCCTCTACCAGCTCGCTGTTGGCGATCAGCTGACATTGGCAGCTGTCACTGTCAATGTCGCTTTGCTCACAAGACAGGGCCGATGAAGTTGACGTTGGATGCTCCATGTCATCGCTAGCGGCACCAGCATTGCTACTTGCATCTGTCACATCAATCAATGAATCCTTATTACACCGAAGGACAGCACAAATACAAAACACCTAATGAAGAAAAAATGATATACAACAGCACAAAACGAAACGGTGCACTGTCAAAATGTCAACAATGAAAATGTCGACAGTCACAATGTCGAATTCAAAATGTCGAAATGTCGACAATGGAAATGGCGAAAGACAGAATGGCGAACATTATGCGCAATATGTTGCGACTGTCGCAACACCTGTAAAGAAAAAATAAGAAAGTTGTGTATTTCAACATTGTCAGCAATCACGCGCAGAAAGTGGCCAATCTCAGCGTGCACATAGTTGTCAATAAGGTTTCTGATTCGTGTATTAAGAGCTTCGTAACGTTTGCGTTTCCGTGGCCGAGAGCTGCCGGCAGTTGCCTGTACGAGTATAGTCGTTGATTTGCTTCTTCGAGCTGAAGTACCTCTATGAATGACCAAAAGTTTGAATAATGGCATCCAATGCTGCGCTGGAATGCGTGATGCCAACCCTCCACCGAGTTGTTTGTACGTGGAAGATCATTAATAACACGGTCGTGGACATTCCAGGTGGTTGGCGGGAAAAGTGCTGCTCGACGATAACCTCGTCGCATCAGTCGACCGATGTAAATGTCTTCAAAATTCAAAGTAATCCAGGACTGAGTTGCCTTCAGCTGGAAAATTAGAAGTAACGCAGTCGAATGCCGTTTCCATATCAGCCACGGGAACAAAAGCCAGTGCTAGCAACAGTCTGAGCTGCAACGCAAAATCTGCATCTGCAGAATAACGTTGTTGCAGTCCGTCGTTCTGTATTCGCTGCCAAACTGACTGTCCCAGATGAAAGAGACATCCTTGTATCAACACGTTAGGAAAAACCCGCGACACAGCTTGCCTTGCCGCAGCCTTGAAGTTGATCACCACGAATGCCGAATCAAGTTCCGGCTTGTTGGCAAGTAAGAAATGAAACAGACGTTCGTAGGTGGCTGCAGTTTTGTCTGAAGCGAATACCAATGGTATCGTATGCCCTTGTTTCAAAATATGAATCATGTATACCTGGGCGAAGAGCAGAGGCATTGTTTTAAAAATACCGTCCATGAACCAGTGACGTGAATCCACCATTTCTTCCAAATTTGCTTCCGTCGCATAGATAATGATTCGATCTGCACCCGCGCCACAATCATGAAGCAAGAATCGTCTACCATTGGTCATTTGCTTGAACGCATCGGGAATGAGAAGTGAATTCAAAGAAGTTGGAGCAGTTGGTGTTGCACGTGTCAAATGCCGTCTGTGGTGAACCGACTGCCGCATAGCATCCACGGAGAGCATTTCTGCAGCAGCATCTTGCAATAATGTGTTCAAAGATCGAGCAACAACATTTCTGGTGGCATCGCGACTTGTGGTGGCATCTCCCCGTAGGCTGTGTTTAGCCCTTATGACTTCACATTCACTTGCTGAAGGTATGTGATTGTGATTACCAGGCTGCATAATAATCCGTGGTCCCGCTGTTGTTAAGCGAGCATGGCAAATGTCTCGTTTTTCACACCTCCAATAGATTTTTCCATTGCGTTCACGTTCTACGGTGTAGGCAAATCCATCAAGCAGTAAAGTTCGTCCACCTTTCTGATTCGTAACTACTTCCATGCAACTTTACGAAATTTTAAGCAATGAAATTAAAACACAAGTACAATAAACTAAAAACATCGGACAGGTAGCACGCATGACAGATGTTTCTCACACCTATTGGGCCCGGTGTTCTAAACCGCGTGTGTGTGACACTTTCGACATTGTGACTGTCAACATTTTCAGAGTTGACATTTTGACTTTTGACATTGTGACCTGCCACCAACTAAACAACATGTAAGTACTACATAAGAGTAAGTTTTAAAAACTACATACACAGCTTTTCGGTTCTGGAACAACAGTTTCTAGATATTGTTAAAATAAAAACTATACAGAGTTATGAACAAAATATTGCTGCAGCACGCTGTCTTTTTCTTTAAAAAGTTTATATTCGTTTGACCACTTAGCAGCGAGGCAGGCAGAGCATTAGTGCAATGTAGAAGCAGTCTGTCACTTTCTTGCTGTATCATATCTCAAAATTTACTATGGCACTCATCATCCATAGCACACGGTGCCACAATATTATAAAACGACAGTTAAACTAATTCCGGTCAATTTTGTTTTTATCTGTATATATCTTCCATCTATCTGTTTCTGTCATTCTTCTGATGCATAAACATGTTTATATGTATACAACAAGTACAAAAACATACAGTAAAAACAAAATAAAAAATAAAGAAAAACTAGAGTACACTGTCAAGAGAACAGATAAAAAACTGGCAGCACAGTATCGTTAAAATGGGTATTTTAAGTACATAGGTAAGTTTTGAGATGTGATAATAACATGTATCATTACCTCCCGACATCACTGAGCCAGCTTCCATGACTAACAACCGAGGTCCATCGCAGCACAGCACATCCCTCAGTTCATTGGCCTGACATACACCAAGCACCATCGTATGATTGGTGCAGGCACTGGTTGCATTACAACTGTCAACATTGCTGCTGCTACCAGGCATGACAAAACTTGGTGGCGTTTTGGCAGCATTAATGAAGTCTTTCACAACTGACTGCTGATCACACCGTGCTTCAACTTGCACTAAAGTGTTGTTGCTATCAGGAATGGCAAATGTCACTGTTTTGCTGGCATTATTGAAGTCTTTCAAATCGGGTTGTTCTATATAATGACTGTACGGTTGTTCTCCTTGCATTAAACCACTTCTGTCAGGAATGATGAATGTCTGTGTCTGAGTGGTATGGTCAGAATTGATGGCAAACTGCTGACTGGACTGTGGTGCTGCTTGTACTAAACTGTCGGTATCACCGACGACGAACGTCGGTGTTTCGATGGCATTATTGGAGCTGACAACTAATCGCTGCAAGTGACGTTTGGACTCTGCCATGATGCTATTAGGAACAGCAAATGTTAATGTGTCATGACCGGTATGGTTGGAGTTCACATGTTCCAACTGCTGTGTTTCTGCCAGGTGATCTTCAGGGAGAACCAGAGTACTTCCAAGCTCAATTTCGCTGCTCGATGGTCGGCTTGTCACTCCATCGCTGAGTAACCTGCCATCGTCACTGAAGAATTCCAGCTGCACAAGCTGTTCGAGTAACCTCGACGATGTCGACAATGATGATCCCCTTTCAGCACCACAGCCTGGTAATAAATACCTGGTAGCAGCACCACTGCATGGGGGCCAGTCAAACTCCTCTCCCATGGCTCCATCTCCAGACATCTTCACAAAGAACACCGGGGTCTTGTGGTCGGACTTCTGCATGTGTGCCAGCAGTGTTATGTCCTGAAAACATGAATACAAGTCAAACTAACAAACCAGATATTAATCTCTGTCAGCATTCATAATCTCTTTATCATTCTGACATTGTCTATCAAACAATGATGATCACTGCAAAAGCCAAAAAGCTTCCAGCTTCGAGGAAGGCAAAAAACACAGGGGCCTAATTTACAAAACATCGTACAACAAATATACGATGATGTTACGACATGCGGTAGGTTTACGACAAATGTACGATAAACGCAATTTTACAATTGTCGTACGATGTTTTGATCACTGGACCTCTACTGTAGACGTCAGCTACCTCATTGCTCTGCTTGTACCAGCTTAAGACTCATCACCACACCTATGGAAAACGGTAAAAATCTGGAACAGAGTAAGCATGAAAAATAATGAAATAACTCAAACAACGCAAACTCACAACAAACAAAAAATAACAAAAGCTGAACACATCAGCAACAAAAAAACAACAAAGATAAAATAATGACAAATCACACATCACACGGTAATGTGAGTGTTGTAAGAACGAAATTCAAAGTTTATGGGAAAATGCAAAATTTGACCCTCAGCCAACCAAAAAAACCCTGACCGATCGTCACCAAATTTGAATGGCGTGATTATGTCATGGACGCCTACCGCCAAAAAAAATTTGGGCTCAATCCGCCCAGAGGTTTTTGTTCCCCATATAGGTGAAATATACACACCTCCTGTTAGAAATTTATACTTGCCTACAGGCCAGTCTGTTAGACCGATTTTTTATGCTTAATACGCCAAATGGTGCGGTTCTATGCAAGGAAGTGCCTTTTTAATGCTACGAAATAAAAATTAAATTTTTGACTTATTTATTCAAAAAATTCGAAAAATTACAATGCTGAGAAAAATTTAAAAATTCTTTAAACTGTCATAACTTCCATTGTGTGCAAGATAGTCATAATTTTTGGTTCTAGGATATGGTTTTCGTGGTCGGCCTAATTAACGGTGACATTTATATTTACTCCTGGTTGACCCCCGTTGCCATGGCAACGAAATTTGGAACAAAATTGGCTATAACTTGGCTTGTGTATGAGATATCCTCGAGATTTTTGCATCCATAGGGGGGTTTTCAGGGATGGGCCATTAAATGTTGCCAATCGCATTTTCTCCCGACCAACCCCCATTGCCATGGCAACAAAATTTGGGACAAAATTGGCTATAACTCGGCTTGTACAACAAATATCACCCAGATCCTTGCATCTGACGAAGATGTGGGTTGAGGGTTTGGCAACTAGATGATGTCAGTCAAAGTCTACCACAGCCAACCTTGATTTTCAGGTATAACCAGCAGCAGCATAGTAAAAGCAGCAGCTGTAATAAACACATCCAACGTTCTGTACCCGACCGGAGGTACACTGCTCTGCATTAAAAACGTAAAAGGTAAAGATACGGGTCCTGCTATAACGCTTCTTACATGTGTCAGACTCATTCCCTGACTTTTGGCAATAAAACAGCAAATATATATATGTAAAAAATTTACCAGTCTAAAACTGGGTGTAAAGACAGTGTGATGATATCAGTCCTCTAAAACAGCAAAAAATCATTTGGGTAACCTTAGATGGGGCTATGCATATGGCATCCTTACAAGCTGAGTTTAGTTGGTAATCACTAACATAGTATTGCCATAATAGGCTACTCAGGCTAAAATTGAGTGCACTAACAGCGAATGTAAGGCCAAGACGACAGCCGGATCATTCATGCATGCAGTTATAAATCGAAATTTCTGGATTTGCCGCTGGGTGAAATACCCCCATTACCACTTCATTTGACACCAAAGCCTCTTCTGCCCTTAGAAAATTTTCTGCTGGCCTTCATGAGTAAGGATGCTGTCGTCCGTCATTAGGGTCAATGCAGCACTTGACTAAGCTTGACATGGGAAAGGTTCGAGTCAACGTTGGGGGAGGGGGTTAACATTGGAGGCGGTGTGGGAGGGGCCTTGCATAGTGTGTCCAAGGGGGAAAGACACCCCTGGCAGTATAGTAAGAGCAGCAGTAGTAGATGTTCTTCCAACGTTCTGTACCCGATGGGAGGTATACTGTTTTGACTTACAAAGGTAAAAGGTAAAGGTACAGGTTTTGACTTCTGGCAATAAAATGACAAATATATATGTAAAACCTTACAAGGCTTTAGACTAGAGTCAGCTAGTAAGGATGCCATATACACAGCCTCATCTAGAGTTACCAAAGTGATTTTTGCTGTTTTAAAGGATTAATATCATCACATCGTCCTTACACACATTTTTAAACTAGTAAGTTTTTTTTACATATATTACATATAATGGTTAAGTAAAAAACTCCTTGAATTATCACTAAACAAAGTAATTGAAATTATATCTTTCAGACTGTCAGGTAACGTAAGAGTAATATGGGGTAATTTGCATGAGATTGGTTAAGACATCTTCATATGAACCCAGCATACCTCTTCCAGCAAGCCTGTTTTGTGCACAGCATAAATGACGACCGGTGCAGCATCGCGTACACAGTACGTGTAGACGTCCATCAGGTCGGCCGTATCACCCCTGACAGCCAGCCGTGCACCGGCATGCAGCAAAGGGTGATTTGCTCGGACTTCAACGACCGTGTGTCGAGTACCACAATTGTTGTCTGAGCTCACCTCAAGTTCACAGAGAGGAACTGACATCTTCCAGCTGTGAGCTGGGCGCCTAGCACTAGCAGCTGCTGGAAAATTCCCACCTCCAGCAGCTGTTGTTGCTGTCTTCGATGGCAGAATACTAGTGGCGATGGCGTCCAGTGGCACGACTCGGTTCCGCGAGCCGTAGCGAAAGATCACCGTATGCCATGGAGTGTCACCAGGTGCAGGCAGCATATCTTCGCCAAGGATATGGTTGGCGAGAGCCACACGCAGGCGTCGGGACTGTCCGAGAATAACAAAGCATGGGGACTCACTAGCCACTGCTTGAACCGTTGCTTCCTCTGACGACGAAATCTCTGCATGTATTCTGTTACCTGCATGCAAACCACAGTGCATTTTAATTAATATTTTTACTGTACTTTAAGCTTCCTGGTAGGGTCTGAAAAAATTCTAGTGCAAAGTCATTTTTCGTCAAATGGAGCATGAAAATGGAATGTGATGATGCTTTTTGTTATTTATTACGCAACGTCTCATGCTTACAGCTTTCAATCAAACCAAATTCAAACCTGTCAATTCTAACATTCCACTCCATGACGACATCTCAACGTATTCTGCTATCTGCATAAAGGCTAGTGTTATACGAACAAACGGCCGCAAAAGTTGTGACTATAGGGCTGAACGGCATCAAACGTTTAGACTGTTACACAGCCTACAGACTATCTTCACCACTACACGAATGCCATTTGTGCAAAAAAAGAACAAGTCAAACCAAAGTCAAATCTACAAGAACATCGAGAGCCACTGCAGAGTCTGAAAACAACATTGTCACGAGGCCCGTCTGGGAAGAAAATTTTTGAATTTTGCTTTTTAATATGGCACATTGTAGTGTACTTTAGATTTTTGAGTGATGGAGGGCCCCCAAACGTCGAAGGGCCCAAGGTAACTTATCTCCTTACTCCCTCCTATCGATGGTCTGGCTGTCTAATATTTACAATCCTATTATTTACAGCACCATCAGATTTAGGCCTTAATTTTTGTAGGCCTACATTGTTTCATGTGATACAAACCAGGAATGTTATTTTACACTGCAGAACCTATATTTGGCATCAATTTTTATGTGTAGCACGGTAAATGCTGGCTGTCGGCGCTAACGCATAAAACTCTCCAAGCGTCCATCCATCTGTTGAGATGTCCAAAGCAGCAAGTGTTGCAAACAACCGACCAGTTGGTTGTGGTCATGGAAACTCCCTGACAGGATGGCACAAACAGCTGCCTTGTCTGCCAGTCAGTGTCACTTTCTCTCAGTGTCTGTGCATCAAAGTGCAAACAAAAAGATGCTCCTGTGGCACTTAATGTAATATTGATAGCCGATGACCTTGTACGGCTACAGCAGTGCACGACCACTGGCAACGACGCTTCTAAAATAAGAAGTGATTGTGAAACGATTTGTGCAGTCCATTTGATGGCTATATTAGGACAGTTCGTGATATTCACCGCTTGTATTTCAGCAATGGCAGTGTGACACAAGTGATTCAGAGTAGACTACCATAAGCAGACCCAGTAGGTCAGCATTATGCTGACATGCAACGAGGCCTGCTGCATGGTCTGTTAGGTTGGCAAACAGGTATGTCTCTTCTTCTTACAATATAAATTACAACATCCATTATGATGCATATGCACAATTATCGTACACCGCATAATTATGAACACAGATGTGCACTTTTAATATCTTTTGTCCATTTAACACTGACGCAGTGTGCGACCATTCGTTTGTATTATCATTGCCCTGTACAAAAACATTAATTTTTTTTTGTAAAGTTAACAGACAGAGTCTATGTTGACATTACAAATTTACTGCAATTGTTAAACTTCACTCCAGCTGCAAAAAAAGTTTTACGTTTCCGGCAATATTCCCGGTATGACTGCATTAGCGCAGCATCACGACAGCTGATTGAGGACAAACGTAGGGCCAGACTCAACAATGATCATGCGGAACACAAGAGACTTACCAAAGAGTGCAGGAAATCAGTGCATTAAGACAAGCAGAAATGGACCGATCGAAAAGCTGTACTTGGGGAACAGCTACTGCAGCAAGGAGCTATGAAAGATGCATTTGCACATTTTTGGGTGCTTCGTGCAGCATGTCCCCAAATTTCAAGTCCAATAATTGATGAGAATGATAACCTCGTCAGTGATAAGGAAGGCAAATCAGCATGCTGGAAAACCTACTATCAACAATTACTGAATAAACCACCAGCAACACCTACCGAAGACCTCATAAGTGCTGCAGCATCTGCTGAAGAAGACCCTGACATCAACTGTGATAAACCGACATGGGCAGAAGTGGCTGTGGGGAAAGGCCCCAGAAATTTGTGGTATGACAGCAGAGATGTTGAAAGCTGGGGGAACAGGCAGTGTGGAATGGCTAACCATGGTGTGTCAGAAGGAATGGAGATCAGATCCCACTGGACTGGAAGAGGGGAGTAATCGTCCAGATTTACAAGAGCAAAGGAAGTTGAAGGGAATGTCAGAACTACCGTGGTATTACCCTGCCGTCCATTCCTGGCAAGGTGTTGGCATCCGTTCTTCTCAGCCGAGTGAAGTCCAAGCTACTTCAAGCTCGGCGTATTGAACAAAGTGGATTTACTCCAAGCAGATCTACAGCAGATCGTATCTTCACACTGAACGCACTGATTCAGATGCGGCAAGAATTTAATCAACCTCTATGGATTGCCTATGTAGACCTCAAATCAGCATTTGACTCAATTGACCGACAGTCGCTATGTCTTCTGCTTCAAAGTCTAGGATTACCTGCCAAGATAGTAAATCTAACAAAAGCCCTCTACACAGACACGTGTAACTGTGTGCTAGCCGACAGAATCACATCTGATTGGTTTCAGGTAGACTGTAGTCTGTGGTGTGAGACAAGGATGCAGAATAACTGCAGACCTGTCTGCAGTATCCATGAACTGGTAAATAGAGCACACCATACACAGAGGTTGCTGTGGTTGTACCCTTAGCGAGGAAGTGCCCAGAGCCCTAATGGTAAAAAAACATAGACTCAAAAATACGACAGGTGCTGTTGCAAAAAAATAATATAAACTCACTGTCGACAACACATTTGGTTGCGTTGATATCGTGAAAAGTCTGCCGGGTGTCCTGTAGAGACTTCTGTAGCAGCTTAGTCAGTGTGCAATATTTCAAAATTTCCTCTACCAGACAACTGACATCCATTTTGCAGCTTTCTATTTCAAGGCATTAAATCACAATTACTAAAATCACCAATCCCATTCTCGAAATAATTGGTTTGTTTACAAAACAAAGTTATGCTAGCGACACCAAACGAACACACTTTAAGCATAAAACATCTAATAACGTTTTTTCCAGGTGATATTTGTACAGCGGGTGACTGTTTGCCCGGTCATGCTTGGTTAACTTTTTCTAATCGATGGCCAAGTGAAATGAGTAAAGCATTAATGAAAATTGTTGCAGCCATTCGTTGCAGTTAATAGTTTTTGCAGTTATTAACTGCAACTATTAGCTGCATTTAATAGCTGTCTTCTTCTTGTTTTCTAATATGGCCATAGCAGGCCAGTTGCCTCCACCAGTGTATAAGTAGAA
>Ga0209367_1008349_pt1 | contig 14158 bp, 13 predicted proteins | sample WorMetLIZISLAND2_FD_187412 | JGI IMG/M metagenome (GOLD analysis project Ga0209367, IMG submission 187412) | Marine gutless worms symbiont microbial communities from Max Planck institute for Marine Microbiology, Germany - Olavius geniculatus... ... | reverse complement strand
AACAAGTCCGGTGAAGTTTGGTCCAGTGACCTTGGAGATTTAGATGTGAAATCGTACCCCCCTAAAGCGCATTTTTCGGAAGACCATATTTTGGCCCCTAGGGGGTGCTGCGCCCCCAATTTTTTACACGTGCTAGAGAATGACCAAGTCTTACTAGCACACCCCCCACCGGGGACGGCGGCCCCCCTTACAACTGTTTTCAAAGGGGGGTCAAAAATTGGCTTAAGATGTAATAAATTAGGGCTTATAACTTCGGAGTTAGGGGGTGTAGCCCGACGAAACTTTGGCACTTGACGTGTCTCTATGTTGGGGTGTTAACGCAAGTAGAAATTTTGGGGGCACCACCCTCCTTAAAATTTGGGAGAGCAAAAAACGTTCAAAAATCGGTGCGATTTACAACAATTTTCGAGTTTGAGCGCGAATATCTCTGGAACTGATGAAGATAATGTCATAATCTAAACGGCGTTGACGAGTACGATCCTTTCGGCGTTGAACAAAAAAAAATTTGTGAAATTCCGTCCACTACGAACCAAGTTATAAGCGCCAATGTTGACCTACCCTAAGTCGCATTTTTCAGAAAACCATATTTCGGCCCCTAGGGGGTGCTGCGCCCCCAAATTTTTACACGCGGTAGAGAATGACCAAGTCTTACTAGCGCACCCCCACCGGGGACAGAGGCTCCCCTTACAACTTTTTTCAAAAAGGGGTCCAAAATTTGCTTAAAATGTAATAAATTAGCGCTTATAACTTCAGAGTTAGGGGGTGTAGCCCGACGAAACTTTGGCACTTGACGTGATGTTGGGGTGTTAACGCAAGTACAAATTTTGGGGGCACGGTCCTTTTAAAATTTTGGAGGGCAAAAAACGTTCAAAAATCGGTGCGATTCACGACAACTTTCAATTTTGAGCGCAAATATCTCTGGAACCGATGAAGATAACAACATAATCTAAACGGCGTTGACGAGAGCGATCCTTTCGGCGTCGAACAAAAAAAATTTTGTGAAATTCTGTCCACCACGAACCAAGTTATAAGCGCTCATGTTGACCTACCCTAAGTCGACAATGCGCGTTCGGCGTATGCCAGTGCATTTGAGTTCGGGCCACGTGACTTTGATGCTGGGGAAATTCTCCCCCCGTTTTACCCCCCCTAATTTCTTCCAATCGGACTTAGGGCGCCGTGCGGACTCACGTTGGGCTTTGCCCCAAATTTCTAGTTTTGTCTGTTCTTAGTAGGGAAATTCAGTTTTGGTACCGGTATCAAACATTAATTGTTACCTTCCTTATGCAGCATACCAGTTGCCTAATTTTTCTCTTGTATACTAACATGCAGCGGTTTAGCCATAGACCACTGAACCATGGAGCAGGTGGGCATGTTTCCCCAGTTCTTACTTTTTTGAGTGGGCACTCACACCTTTGTTTGTCCACACTGTTTCATGGGTGATAATTAACTCTTCAACTGTTGGGTTTTAGACTGGTAGCCAAATGTGAAATGCAAATAATTAGGCCATTAAGTTTCAGAGGACTTAGCTTTGTGATTTCATGGGAAGCTATAACCTAGACCCAGCTGGGTCTGTCACATTATAGGCTCCGTCTACTTGCTCTCTGTGATGTGACCCGGCTTTCAGACACCTTCTTCTTACCCCCAACATATTACCAAAACCTCTACTAAGCAGAGTGTGTCGGTCTGTTTCTGTCTGTGTTTGAGCAAGATTATGCAAATAGTTTGGATTACGTTGGACAGGTAAACCTTGGTAGAATGAATTAGGTAATATTCGTCTTATCGATAACCCTATTGTGTGGCAGAGATGTTATATGATTACAAATAATTCATGCAACCTTGCCTCTTGAAATATGGTGCCTTAAACTACTTTGTTCGTTATCAGTCAACAACCTGTTGTGAATTCGGAATTCTTGTGGCAGTCACGGTACTACCGGATGAAATGCTTATACACTGTGAGTTATATAATGTGTACCACTTCTAGTTGTATTGTAACTTTTTTGCCATATTTATCAATAGTCATTATTTGCTCTTGCATTTTGAGATGAACCCTGTATGGTACTATAGGAGAAAGCCAACGACCTTGTCTTAAATTTTTACTTAACTTTGTGAAAGTTTTTGTGTTCAACTATACAGCAAGGCTGATAAGTCTAGTAGGTAACTGTTCTTCTTCATGTATACTACAATAATCTGATTAATTTATTGATGGAGACCAACACGTTAACCAATACACTCTCTCCTCACATGTAGATTACTCATTGGTTACTCATCGTGTATAGTGAGTCTCGTGTCTGGAATCAGCTTGCATTTTTGCACACGATTTATTGGAATGTACCAGGGAGTGGGTGTTTTTATTGGGCTGGCTGACCGGCTGGTAAATGCAGTTAAAGTGATAGGTTGTTGCAGTTCTCTATGTATGTCAGTTTCCTTCACATTTTAAATTTTTCGATGTTGTTGATGGTATTGATATTCATCTTATTATTCACTTGAGATGTTGAAGAATTTGAGATGTGGACGTTGAAATTCCATTACTTCTGCCTCGCTCAGAACCAGTTCTCCATTTATCTTGGCATCAGTGCAGAGTTTTTAATGCAGTGTGGATAATCACAATCATATCTAGTATGGCTAATCTCCATCTTGTCCTCCAATAGACGGCATTATGAAATCGATGACTGTCTGGAGGAAAACTGGGAAGATTATTAGAACTGCCATTTTTGATACATATGCACAATTATAATCGGCAGTTCTTACAATTTTAGGTTAACCTCATTTTTGTGTTTGTGTTTCTGTAAAGGTTAAACTTTCTGTTTATTGTAAAGTTTAAACCTACCATTCCATTATTGTGTTTGTGTGCATTCTGCCTGAAAAGGCCGTCACCGAAATGACCTATACTATGTCAGGTGGGACGTTAAACCCTACTCACTCACTCAGGTCCCCATCTTTTGTTTCAGCGGCTATTAACCAGGTCTGTGACCAGTCGTGTTTGTCACAAACGTCTGAATCTATAGTCAGAGACTAAATGGATGCAGTAGATTATGGAGTGGAGTATGTACATTAAAGATGACTTACGGTACAGTATACTATTTCAGACTTTTAAGGGGGGGGTGGTGGGGCTTTGTATGGAAAACTCGTTGCAGAGCTTTGTTGGGTTGCCACTCGACACATATAAATGCACCCAACCAGACAATATTCAGATTACCTACCACAGAGGGATGGAAGGCTGAGTTGACCTTGGTGTTGATTATATGCTGAAATAGTTTACCCTTTCACAGACAGTCACACATCTAAGTATTAACCGAGTGATGTGTCATCGAGACTTGATCTCGTTCTCCAGGCGCCTCTGAAAGCGGCTTTTGGATGTCTTTGGTTTTTTGAATTTTGACCTTGAGTTTTTCTTCCCCTTCTCAATGAACCCAAGTTCTTGGCCTGGCTTTTTTGTAAGTATTTGGTCTTGGTCTTGTACGCCTTGGCATCGAACGCAAACATATTCGTTCATCACCGGTACTAACTACTTGATAGCGACGCGACCAGAGAGGGGGGGAGTCGAACTGACGTAGCAGTTGGACTGGTAAGTCCAGCGTCATAATCGTTACGTCGCCAAGCTGCCCTTATCCCAGAAAAGGCCCACTTTTTAACCTGCCAGCTTTTGGAGTAGGACATCAGTAGACTTTGTGTATTAAATGCGTGTGCACTGCATGATTTCCGAAATTGCTAAAAACGTGTAACTTACTGAAGCTGTTGACGTTTTCGAGACCGCGTTTTTACGTTGTATAAATTTTGTGGTGATGACACCGTCGTAAGTGCACAAGTTGCATCCAGGTGAACGTGCTGTGAGAGTTGAACCCTACCAGGAACCAGCTTGGGAATCGATGGGTTATAGCTTCGTGCTGCTTGTAAGCGGTATACGTAAGCACTTCCGTATGCATGTAGAGGTCTTCGTCTTGGGCGCTTTTTCTTTGCGTGACTGTTGACCTGGACGTCAGACCTCTAGGGTTGACTGACTGACCTGGTTTGTGTACGGCGGCTGGTCGGTCGGTGCCCAATGGCCACACACCCATACCGTTATCAGTCACTGTTCTGCTGTAATCGTAAGGTGCGTGCAGCGGCGTGCATACAAGTACAGCTACATGATTGTGTACGTCTTGCAGTGCGACGTGATTTGTTTACCGAGAAAGAGTGGCTGGCCCTGGCGATGTCCGTCCAGGTCGTCGTTGTGGTCGGGACGATATGGATATGCCAGCCACCGGTTAATGGATTAGTAGAAAGCAGGGCTGGATGCGGCCAGGTGCCCAGGGTTGTCAGACGTTCCGTGCATCTCGTTTGATGCTGCAGTGGGACGATTCGTGCACTGTGGCACCGATCTAAATGCCGCCTTGCGTAAGCAGGCATTCCACATATTATGCAGAAAATATACTGTTGTTTAGGCTACGTCGCCAGTGACTTCTAACGCTGTCTGGTGGCCTACTTTGCACTTCTGGTCATCTGTTGGCTGCAAGAATTAACCAATGAAACGGCATTCGTGGGTGCATTCACTTTCCTCTCCTCCCCGCGCCCAGTGCACGAATCGTCCCATGATCGCGGCGGGTGGCCAGTGCGGCGTACCTGTACCGCTGGGGACTGGGTTGAGTTGTACGCTGTAGATCGTCGAGGCACCAGCAGGCAGGCCGTGTGGGCACGGGCAGCGGTCATCGGCCACGCTGCCGCTAACTGACCAGTACTGACCATTGGTCGGCCACGGCCTGTTATCGTCGGAGCAGGTGCCTGGCTAATGTCGGCCCCTGGCAGTGGATTGATTGGCAAGCCGGCCGACTCGGGCGACTGAAAACGCGGAAACGGAAAACGCAGGACCATCGTCTATGGAACGCCAAATGTATAAGTACGTCGTGCATGTGTGAGCATGAAATATAATTAGTGCATATACACACAAAAAAAACAAATTACATGTGAAATACATGCTCCTTTGTGCTTAGCGTTTAATTCATTTCAGTTGTAAATTAATATACAATTTTTTTCAGAAACTTTAGTTCTTTCAATGACTAAGATTTAGTCATCCTATCACGCAAAACGTTTTAATTTTATTGTATAAGCTGGGCCTTATCCTAAAACGTAATGCTGCTAAAATAGTTATACTCGGCCATTTACTTGTATTTCATAAATATTTTTATACATTTGTGAAAATGTTGGGATAGCTCAACTTCCAAAACTTTTAAGTTTAAAGCTAAGCGTGAAGCGTGATTGCTTAAAGTTATGGGGTGTTTACACGATCCAGCAAACTTCCAGCAAATGTAATGCTGGATGTTTGCTGGACGTTTGCTGGATCGTGAATCACCCTATTACTGAAATCAACACGCAGTCAATGTCATTCCTGATCTCAGCAGCAATTTTTACCAGCGCTGCGATCGGTAGCGTTGGAAAGCGTTTTGTCCTGATGTAATGCGTTGTACGATCTGTGTAAGCCTATGGTTAGTTGCTGTAAGTAATCTGTTCTTACTTGACTGTAGGTAACTACAACACATTTCTTTCAACACTAGTGCTATCAGTCAGCCATCTGCGAACTCGATTTCGTTGTTTCGCTGTGCGTACGCACTCCGTTCCCGTGTTTTCCAGTCCCGCGTTTTCAGCGTCTCCGCCGACTACCCTGGACGCACGGCCACCCAGCACGATGTGTTGTATGAGCTTCGTGCGTGCCGACCGACCGACCACCTTTTCACTAATGCACGCTTTGCCTGGTTTCGCCGCCGGCCAGCTGCGCGTGCAACTCTCTCCCTTCCCGGTGGGAACCCTCGGCCCGTAAAGAATGTGAAAGCACCACGGCGGGCATTCGCACCGTTGCTTTGGTGGCCCTGATCGAGGACGTATGTAAATGAGTTACGCCGTGCGTGGTGATGGCCTTGAAAGTGTGTCTACCGGCACTGCACTTGCACGCGCTGTGGTGGTCTATGGATGTTGATCGTTCTATTAACGCTGCTACTTTGGCTTGTAGATTACTACGGCTCGACCGTCCACGGTATTTACTGGATGGAAGCGGGCGCTTGTGCAGTATTTGATGAAAGGTGTCTGGAATCAGTGATCAAGGTCACGCACGGAATAATTAACCTGCACCATGTTGTCGTCGCCCCGTCCGCGATGTGGTTCTGTGCGTCTAGTCTCGTTTCAGTGCACTGACCCAGTTTCAAATCTTCCGTCTACCGTCACTCATCTGCCGTGTGAAGTCATCGCGTCAGCCATGTTAAATTTAAAATTTAACAAAAAAACTCGTAAGACTTGAGACGATTGGTGCTATGTCGCGACGGAAGAACGGCACTGCACGTATCTGACCCCTGTGCACTTGCATTCTTGCGCTACAAGCCTACAAGCCCTAACTCGTATCATACACGGAATTGGAATTGAAACTTACCGTATTAAGGTGGGAAATGGGCTTTGTTGGTAAGTTTCGTCATTCTCGCGTCAACGAAGTTAATCAACGTCGGGCTCGGTTAGTAATTGGATAGGTGAATGTTGACAGGCGGGTAAACCACTAAACCCACTAAACCGTCTTGGTGTGTAACCAGCCACCCAGGTAAACTCAGCCAGGCCTCCTTCCGTGGGTGGTGCAGTGAGTACCAGCGAAAGCTCGGATGTAAACATCGGCATCGATGACCTTGAATAACCTTGAATCCTAAAAATAGAGTTTTTTACTGATTTTTTATGCGATTTTCGGCTGCAGAAGAGTGAATTGCGATTAAATGGATGGAGATAGACCAAAAAAACCTGCGAACAGGAACTGCTATAGGTTCTCGCGTGTGTCATGAGCATTAGCTCATATTTCTTGTATTAATAAATGTGAAAAGCAGTGGCAACTAAGATAGTACGGACATTCATTTGCGTCAAAGCATGCCCGCTATAGCTAACCATAACCCAGGACCTCGCATCTTACATTCCGTTAGCTCATAATCGCACCATTTCTACACACATGCACGAGATGGTTAGTTTCAATGCTTTTTTCGTTTGCTTTTCAATGAACTATTTTATTCCCTCCCTGTGCTATAGCTAGCGGACCTTTAGTCGGCCTTGGCTATAGCGGGCTGTCCCCCCGTGTTGGTTTTGATGTACAAAAGCCTTCAGTGAAACGCGTCGTTGCGTCGGTCGGTCCCTGGAGACAGACGGTTCACAGATACTATCGACTGGCTCCAGCGTGAGGTGTTATATGCCTGTCACAGTCTGTCTGGTCCGTCGCAGCTATGGCAGCAGTCGCAGCAGCGGTGGTGGTACTTACGTCGCCGTTTGACATTTCAGCCGGTGCACGGCATGGCCACCCGCATCGCAATTGTCTTGTGACGGCCGTTACGCATGGCGCCGGCTGCAGCCTGCCTGTGGCTGGCTTTGTCCGTGCGTCCAGCTTGCAGCCTAAATGTCAAAGGATGCAGCCAAACTATATACAAATTGCACATTGCAGGAGGCGCATGGCGCACATGGCGCCTGAAATCTCAGCTCCACTGCTACGATTTGTAGCGGACCTGTTTGGCGACAGTCTTGTGGATTTGTCATGTAAGCTTGGGATTTTCATGGACCTGTTGTAGGTTTGTAGAGCGATCTAAGTACTGTGTGGCTTTGAAGCAGCACCTCTGCATTGTTGGCCCCCATTACACTCTCGAGTCTTATTGTTACGTCCATCAAAAGAAAGAGGCCGTCAGCGACGTGGGTTAACAAGATTGGGGTGGGAAGATGCAGTTTTCCGGCTATCAGCTGCAAATTTTTGACAGAAGATATGGGTGCTCGAAATTTTAATTTTGTTTTTAATTACCTTAAAACTGGGCTGTATCCAGTCCAAAATTTCATATTTGTGAAAGACTTTTCCGTCGATCAATTGGGCGGATCAGCTGTAGTCCGTGCTGAACGGACCAGTTGATAGCAGAATGTTGAATAATTGATTAAAAGTTGTCACGAGATGTTGCATTAGGCCCGATGGAGGTGTTGAGAACCGATGTGATGCGATGTGGAGCTGTATGCAGTTGAGCTGCAATGTGTTTAATAGTAATGTGATGTGGTGGTGTGTCGTATTGCTGTAGATCATCAACATTCAGAATGTGCTGCAGCTGTACAAGGAGAATTTGGAAGCTCTCAACGCCGAGTTCGGCATGCACAGGCATCCACCATCCATGTACCTCTCCGTGAGTCTCCACTCATCTATCTGCACCATCTCTTTTTGTTTCTCTCTCTCTCTCTCTCTCTCTCCATATACAGAGACCTCATTTTTTAACTTTTCAAAAATAAACCATTAATTTTGACCCAAAAAAATAAACTCAAGTTAAAAAGTGTACGGCTGAGCTAAAGCGACGTTCTCATGGCACGTGTTCCATTGCAATGCTTTGTTGGTGAATGGTGATGTGATTAAATTGCCAGCTTATCGATTAAATTATTTTTTAATGATCGAAGCTTTTTAATTATTATTCCTGTGGTTATTTATTAATTCTTGCAGCTGTACATGCAGTACGTTTTGAGTTTCCTTTTTGCTACACTCACTTGATGTGTTTTAGCATACTTAATCAGAAGTTTGGGTTGGGCCATTGCTTCATGACACTTGCTAAATTTTATTTTAAAAATTTTGTCTGTTAACATTAGGCCAGTTTATTTTGTATTTGTCCCAGATTCCATGAAACGTTTTTCTGTTTACTGTTGTGATACATATCACATTTCCATTAGAACACACTTGAAGTTTCTGATTGAATGTCTGTTCTCGTAGTGGTGCGACTAGAAATTTGGGTGCTAATTATGTCATCTCTTTTGTCTGGCTTTTCATGGAATGATGTAATAACTCATTACAGTAGTGTAATATTATGGCTTCCGGCTTAATAGCTGTTGTTTCTCGCCTATAATCACTGTGTAGTAGTAGTAATTATCTAATAAGTAATAACTATCACATTGATTGTTGATGGTTCCAGAAATAATTCAATCAAATTCGCTTGTTGATGAAGAATTGAATTTAAATGTACAAAAAGAATGTTTAAAATGAGAATCAGTCATCATTTTTGGAAGATTCAGTGTCCTTCTTAGGTGATCAGAAGAATACATGTCCTTGTTTTTGTGGTGAATTTTTTTTATTTTTCCAATGTACACTGTGTCTCAAAAAACGTCCCACTTTGTGATTGTCCATATCTTCGCCAAATATTGACCAATTTTCAAAATTGTGTCACCGGCAAACTCTGTGGACAAGTAGCAGCCATGTGGTTATTAAACATTCCAGGACGCCATAACTGCGTCGCCACACTACCATGTGAAACTTTAGTTGTCAAAAGTCGCAAAAATCTCAGTAATGCATAATCAAAAACTATCTTCTGAGACAATTTTTCACTAATTTTCATATTAAAAGTAAACAATGTTTAGTTTTTGATACATTTCTTGTATTTTATAAATAAAAGCACAGATTATTATCGTAAATAATAATTTTTGATGCAGTGACGATACACCAGTAACGCAACATGCATTTAGTAATAAGGACAATGCTCTGCCTACGAACTTATATGAGTTCAAAAACTGCAGTTCACGGAGAATTCTAGCAAAATATTTGAGGATAAACAGCAAAAGAGAAGAACTGGACACATAATTGATAAGATTTGGAAAACAAGAAGCACTGACCAAAGGCATCAAAACGCCAGACTGAAGCGTGCTGATACTGAGGAGAACAGGCCCACTGTGGATGAACTGGCAGACCTAGTAAACGACAAAGGCCAGAAACAAACACCATCTCTTTTTGTCTCTTTTTCACACCAAATATCCACAAAGACGGGTCTAATACAGTGTATCATTGTGCAGATCATTCGTCGTGATTTTGATGTAAAGTGTCATTCATCTAACATGCCTGTTGCCTATTATTGTTAGTTTATTCTTGCATTTATATTTCACGAGGTAATGTAGAGATGCAGTTATGGTGTGGTGAAACATTCAATAACCACTTTATTGCCAATTGTTCGAGGAGTGTGCCAGTGAAAGAAATTTCAAAATTGGTTAATATTTGTAAAAGATGTGGACAATTACAATATGGGATGTTTTTTTGAGACACAGTGTAGTTCGAGACCAGTGTTAAGATGAGGTGGGAAATATTATGTGGGTTTTGTTGAGAATTTAATTCTCTTTCCATTGGTGCAAAAACCTGAAAATCAATTAACATTTGACAAAGTTATCGCCAATTATGTACTGGCTTTTTTTCTATGACAATCGTGTATAGTTGTGCAAGCGACGCACTCAAACCTGACAGTGGCTGATTTGACTTGACTTTCTCTGAACCAATTAGACCATTGGTCAACTAAACTGTGGTTTAAGTCTATAGATTTGAATACCAAAATCGATTAGAAATACCCGAGAAATGAATCAAGCAGTTGTATGCTTGTACTTGCTTATGTCATTGTAAAGTCATCAACAGCATTTATTTTCGATGACCTGGCTTGCTGCTTTAGTTTACTTAACTACAGTACTTTAGTAAATTAAAGCAGTTTTAAGCATGTCGCAGAGAAAAGAAGTAGTCGTTCTGTCTTAGACCTGATATTTAGTAGCTTGTGTGGGTGTCTGGTGTCAGGAATACGAGGGTCTGACGAACAAGATTCATGATTTGCAGACCCGAGAGCAGCATCTTCATGAGGTTTTATCTGAATACCAGAGTGTGGCGGCAGCAGCTGATGCGTCAGGGTCTGTGCTGATGATGTCTTCGGGTGACCACCATCACCAGGCCGTGGGTTCCATGTCTCCCGCCGGCCGCACCGACCTGTCTCTGTCTCACCCTGCATCCACCTCCGACGAGGATTCGTCTGCCACTTCGACCTCCGGGGGCAAGACACCCATGAGGGGCATCGTCCGCGCCTATCTGCCCAAAAAAATGACCACCGTTGTAAGTCCATCTTCTTCTTCTTCAGCTTGTGGTGGTTTGTATTAAAAATAAGTGTGGTTTACACTTTACATGCTGTGTTCGTTTAACAAATTTTTTTACGCTACACTGGTCCCTTTTAGTATTTGGAAGTCTTGGATCGTCGTCCGTGGATCTTTTTTCAGGTGGATTTTTGTCTGGGAGTGGCATTTCCAGTAACTCTTTGTTCGTACATCAGTCAACTCAGCCTGGCCATCCCTCCATGAGTCACTGATGGGTGGGCGCAATATTGGTGTCATGTATAGTGAGGCATTGTCTGGGCGTACTGCCCAAAAAAAATGACCACTGTCGTAAGTTCATAGACTTCTTCTTCTGTGACTAGTAAGTGAAGCAAGTGAACCGTAGATTTATACAGCTCATACAGTTTAAAAACCTAATGTGCTGATCTCACTAGTAGAGGCTGAACAATATTGTCTTTAGAAATTGTCTGAAAAATCTGTCAAAGCTGTGTGCCAGGTCCCTGAGCTTGTCTGGTAGCGAGTTCCAGACCGTCGGACCAGCAGTCGGCACAAGCGATGGCCATGAGTGTTGAGTCAACAGCTGGGTGATGAGTGATTTGCAGTATGCACAATATCCGTTGTCTGGTCCTTATGAACCTTTTCTTCTGAAAAATTTTCTGAATTCATTTCCGAGTGCCATACTTTTGAAGTCAGTATTTTAGGATATCAGACAGCTTGCGTTAGGAATTTATTTTTAAAAAACTACATACGGTAAGTTTTCTTTAAAGTTTCTTAGTTTATGTTGTTGACGTTGAACTGACTTTCAGGTGCTTTGCAGAAATCACGATGAATAAATAAGCAATTAGCTGTAGTTAAGAAAGCCCTTTCACACATGTGCCAGGTGTTGTTTGAGTAAAAGCTACTTCAGTAAACGTTGAAATCCGGCGCTAGTCTAAGCAGTATTTTGCAATGTACGTGAATGACCAGTTGTTCACCAGTGAAAAATTTTTGATTGAAAAACTAGAAGCATTCGGAGAACTAGTTGTACTAGAGGGTGTACTGCACTCGTGGTTCGTAACTAGGCGGTACGTGATTGTTAGGGACCAACTTAATTCACGATTTCATGGCCGTGACATTTTCCGTGAAATTGGCAGTCTTCCGTGAAAAACGCCGATTTCCGTGAAATCCGTGATTTTTCGTGAATTTTAGTGCTTTTAGTTTAATTTATGACAATCCCAGAGTTTTATCAGCAGCTTTTGTACGGATGTTGCTGTTTGCTACGTGTCGCACTTCAGCACTAAGTAGTTGACATTGACTGTCTTGAGTCTTGACTAAGTGTAGTAAATATTCGTTGTTCTGAAATTTCTTCGTTTGCATTAGCACAGCACCTCGAAATAACGTCTGTGTGGCCCGTGAATTTCCGAAAGTCTTTCCGTGAATTTTCCGTGAAATTTGACACATTTTAAAAATTCTGCCGTGAAATCATGCATTTTTTCCCGTGAATTTGGTTGGTCCCTAGTGATTGTGGTGCATAAAAGGCTGCAAACGCGGCTAATGATGCGCTTGTCATTGAGACGAGATAATCCCGTTTATTCTCAGTCTCACCTGCACTTGCTCAGGTGCCAGAGTGTATTGGGGTGCTGCCGTTCTTGTTTTAAGATGGACCATGCAACTCTGGATAATAGCTTCCATCTTTTATGGACGGACGTAATTATAGATGCGTTGAAACTGGTTACATTAGAGATCATGCCTCACCTAGTTGAATCATGGCTGAGTTACTGGGCCGTCCCAGTTGCCGAATTTGCATTTGCCTCAGACATCTGGCGTTGAAGTGTAAAATATTGTGAAATCGCAGAGATCGATGTGCGGTGGGGGGAGCGAGTGTCTGTACGTGCGTCGCCTGATATGTCTGCCAGTTTTGGATACGACGGACGCAGATATAGTGCGGCCAGCCAGACGGGGCGGGTAAGCGGCTCGCTTTCGTGCGTGTTTGTAGTTCGGCGATGTCGTGCGCGCCGTCTGACCTTCGCTGAGCAGAAATGCCTGAAATGTTCGGCATAGAATCGCTTGTTGACGTGCTTTCTATGGGCTGGGCCGGCTGGCCTAGTACGGGAACGCCGCGACCAGCCAGTTACGTCATCCCGCCGGCATCTCTATAGTCTGTATACTGACTGTCTGCTAGTGCTGTGTCGCCTGCGATTTTTCGGATTCGATCCGATACCGACGTACGTTTGGAAGTTTTCACGGTGTAGGCCGGCCAATGGTTAGCGACCGTAGAGGGTTAGTGTTAGGGTCAGTGTCGGAGTTAGTTCAGCGTTTAGTTCGTACGGTTTCGTCTTCGTCTAAAACAGGTTTTTGGCGGCCGGTCGGAATGGCGAACCCGAACCGTTTTCAGGGTCGGGACCCTGTACTACATGTCACATTTATTGTGCGGCCGTTCTAATAGGCCGCAATACAGGTCTTGCCCGTCTGTCTGTCTGACCGTCTGTTTGTCCCGTACCGTACGGGCTTCTCACAGACATAGACGTTTTAGAACGTGTGTCCACGTATGGCCCACTCATCTTGCTCGGTGATATTAACCTACACTTGGATATCACTGATGATCCTCACACTGTCAAGTGGCAGTCCATCCTTGATAGCCACGATATTGTTCAGCACGTGACATCGCCCACTCATCGCGAGGGTCACATACTCGACGTCGTCGTCACTCGATCGGACTGTCCAGTTAGTGATGTTCGCGTTGAACCGCCGATCCCGACCATGTTGGAGACTGGTGCGCATCTAGGCGTCTGAAACTGAATGAAGACAAGACAGAATTCATGTGGTGCGGGTCGCGTGCCAGTCTCAAGAAGATCGCGAGCAACGACTTGTTTGTCGCTACGAGTTGGCAACGACGTTGTCACATCAGTCAACGCTGTGCGTGACCTTGATGTCACGCTCGACTCCGAGCTAACAATGCAACGGCACGTCAACAAATTCGCCAGTGCTTGCTTTTATCACATTCGACGACTTAAACAGATTCGACGGCTAATTGGGCCGGAGGTAACAGCTACTCTCATGTCGGCTTTCGTGCTGAGCAAACTAAACTACTGCAACGCTATACTACCTGGTTTGCCAAAATCTACGATTGCACCACTTCAACACGTGCTCAGAACGCTGCAGCCAGACTGATCGGACTTGTCGCTCCTCGCGACCACGTTACAAGTACGCTGCAACAATTACACTGGCTTCGGTGCAATACCGCATCACCTATAAACTGTGTTTGCTGATGCATTTAATTCACACGTCACAAGCACCGTCTTATCTTACTGACATTGTCACACAA
>Ga0209367_1008348_pt1 | contig 14159 bp, 8 predicted proteins | sample WorMetLIZISLAND2_FD_187412 | JGI IMG/M metagenome (GOLD analysis project Ga0209367, IMG submission 187412) | Marine gutless worms symbiont microbial communities from Max Planck institute for Marine Microbiology, Germany - Olavius geniculatus... ... | reverse complement strand
GTAAGGATAGCTTGACTTTTAGACCTTCCAGCATGACAGTGCACCAGCACACATTGCTTGCAAGTTGGTTGAGTTTTTGAATCGCAAAGCGCCTGATTTCATGCTCCCGTGTTGCTTATTGCTGATATGATAAAAATTTTTCATCAATGAACCAGATAAAATTAACCATCGAAGCAGAGTAACAAGGGACAGCATCAGTTGAGACAAGCAAGCCTGTATTCACGATGCATTATGACGTCAGCATTACATCACAACTAGCAAAGAATATTTAACTAACAGCCATATTTTGTCCATGTATTTTGAATTAGCATTTCTTCAGCTACATCTGGTAAAAATTTCGTGTAAATTGATCATCATTTGAGTGAATTATGAAAGAAATAAAAAGGGTGCCCGTTTTTTTGAAGCACAGTGTATATACGAAGACAGTAAGCATGCGTTTCATCGCTGTCTATGTTTATTGTGTGCATACCATGCAAGTGTAACGACGTCATTAAGAACACAGTTGCAACTGTGCCTTATATTATAGAGTCTCGTCTTATCTTTAAAGAATGGCGCACGACGTGACAAAACATGATGCACAGGGGAAAATGTGATATGCGACTGTCGACCGACAAAGAATATATACCTAACTACTTTCATGCTTATCCATAGCATTAGCAGATTAGATCATTTCTTTTTCCTAGTACACTCGGTTTAGCCACTAAACTCGCATGAAGCTACACGTAATAAAACGTACCGGACGAAACTGCAGCAGAATGATGCCATTACAGTATTAGGCCTACATTTTCCCGACTGTCTGCAGCGTCGGACATTCTGCTAAGACCACCAACATTGGTTTATATCAGTGTTAGAAAAACCTAGGTTTTGAACAAATGTTTTTAGGCTTCCAGGTTTTTACAGGGCTTTTAAAGGTTTATCAGATTTTTAAGATTTGACTGAACGCGTATTACAGTGTTTTAGCTATTCCTCTGCGACTTTTTCTCAGACTCGGCTAGACTAAATTCGATGTCGTGATGCATAGGTACGATATATCGTTGACGTGCAAAGATGGCGGCAGTCCGTCGCTGACGTCACTGAGTCAGCTGACCGTCCACGTGACCGACGTGAACGACCACGCCCCCCAGTTCACGGACGGAAGAGAGGTCTACTCGGTGGAGATGTCTGAGTCGGCCGAGGTAGGTACACTGATCGCTCAGTTGACTGCGACCGATGCTGACGCCGGCGAGAACGGCCGGGTCACCTACCAACTAGCGCATGAGACTGCGGACTCGGAACTATTTGTCGTCGACTCTGAGACGGGTGCGTTGAGCACCCGTGCGGCGTTGGACCGCGAGAGAGCGTCCAGTCATCGTGTGGTGGTGGAGGCGGTAGATGCCGGCGCTCCGCCGCGCTCATCGACGGCCGTCGTTCAACTGATCGTCACTGACGTCGACGATGAACCGCCGCGGTTCTCGCGTTCTGTCTACTCGCTTCGTGTTGCCGAGAACCGGCCTTCGGGCACCAAGGTTGGTGCGGTGGAGGCACGCGACAGCGACGCCGAACCGTTCAACCGTTTCCGCTTCCGGTTGATCGCCAGCAACGAGTCGGAGCTGTTTGAAATCGATTCTATTTCCGGCCTGATAACGACCCGAGCGTCGCTGGACCGCGAGCAGTGCGCACTCTACAAACTAACGGTCGTCGCCATGGCAACGACAGCGCAAACTGCTTCCGCTTCCGCTATGAGTTCTACCGCCATCGTCAACGTCCAGGTAACGAACTAATCACGCTCATAAACTGCGCGTTATTTGTCGCCGAACCTTTTCGAACTGCTGCAATTAGTCATTGTATGCTACAATAAAACAGTTCAAATTTGTTGACCGTGGGAAGTGCGTTGAAGTAAATCCGCAGATTTGGAAATTAATGAGCCCTCTATAAAAGCTATTCTTGGCGTTATTTTATTACTGTCTTGTACAATTTGCGTATTTAATCTACTGCATTAAAAGTATTTTAAGACAAAGTTAAACATGTGATGTAAAAAATGAAAAACGATTTCAGTTTTGGTGTTGCTGTATAGATAAATATTGCACATTGTTGATTTTTTTAAGAAGCATGGAAGCACATTTAATGCTGATATATCTTAATTTTTAAAGTTAGTATTTGCACTAGCTATATGTCTATCATCAGAAAAAAATTTGTGGTGTTGATGACGTCAATTCATTGGCTACTGTGGCACAGTTGGGCATTGCTAGGGGGTCATCCATAAAAAATAGCAAAAAGTTATTTTACACAACTTACTGAACAAGGATTGCAAAACGACATTTCAAGCATTAAATATGTTGTGTAGCTGATACAGTTTTCCACTTACTCTAAAGAAAATAATTTCGAGCAAAATTTATACGACCGAATTCAATTTGTTAGTCGCTAATTTTGAAATCACTTGCTATTTTTCGCATGACGGCTGCGATATTTTCTCATAAACAGGCCGGCTAAATCCGATCGCGTTAAACCTATAAGTAACGGTGCGTCATAGATTTTGCGCTTTTCACAGAATAACATTTTTGCTTTATGTGGCGCCACAGCTATGCAGTATAGCGCGTTTATGGCACGATTGTCGTCCGTCTATTCGTCTTGTTTCTAACGGATGTATTGTGGCTAAAAAGAACGCAATAGGGCCTAAATTGCTATTGATCACTAATAGGAAATCGCATACGCCTTTTCAGATAAGGTGAAAATTATCGACCTTGGATGACCTTGAAGGTCAGAACTGCAACAGGAACTGTATATAGGTTGTAACGCGTTTTTTCTAGCTACAGCTGGTTTTCTCGTTTTCTAACAGGTTCTGGACGAGAACGACAACGCGCCCGTATTTCTACATCCGGTGACGCCACTGACATCTACTTCCGGTGAGCTGAACGCGAGCGACGAGGCCGGCGCTGACGTCGTGCTGTGGAACCGCGCGACTTCCGGTCACGTGGTCATGACAATCCGAGCAAGTGACGCCGACGACGATTCCAACGCCGACATTGAGTATTCGCTCATCGACGGAAACGACGATCAGCTGTTCGAGATCGACCGGAAGTCGGGTGACATCACACTCGCTACGAGCTTGCGCGGCAGCGCGGATGACCAGGTACGACTTTAACTGGCATTTACTTTTATATATAACACAAAAACCCAAAGTAATTTGCCAGCAGGCGGAATCGCTTTGTGTTTGTAATTGTCAGCTCCAGGCAGCTCAATTGCATGTTTTGGCTAGGGTTTGACTCTCAAGTCTTTCCTTTTCCTGGAGGCCACGGACCCTCGTCTAACGTAATGTGTGACTGTGGAGGAGAGCTTGTTGCTGGCTTGGCTTAAAGGAAGCGGTGTTAGGAAGCGAGCTAGGTTTAAAATAGAATCAGCTCGTGTTGGCTGGAAGCGTAACTAGGGGAAACTAGGCACATTTGGCTGTAGGCTGCGTCTGCGACGTACTAGTGCTGTAGCTGGAACATTTCTGTCTGCCACGAAAGCCATAGCAGCAGCGCAGGTTTTCTATCTAGTTGAGTTGAGCTTCAGAGATCGGTCTGTGCGGAGCTCTTCTAGCTGCCGTAATGTAGCGCGTGTGTTAGCGGCGTCATCGCTGTGGTGACGTCGTAGCTGTGTGTTCCTGACCTATAGAATCTCGCCATTTAATGTTATTATCTCGGATATTATCCTGAGTCGTCTCTGTGTTCCGTAGAACCTTCGGTTTAGACGATATGGAAGAACCAATAGCAGTCCGACCCTTGGAGTGACGCAACCAGCATTCCTACATTCTGATGTAGCTAATTTTTCGAACTTCCAGCAAGCAGACTCCAGAGTCTTGCTTACAATTGGACCCCACAATCTCAGTCTGTCGAACAATTTAAGCAGGGGGCGGAAATGTGTGAGACATAGATGACAGACGACAGACCACGCTTCGGAGAAATGTACAGGAATAGGGAGAATCGTGTGCTTTGCAAGAAGCGATTCCGCGTAATAACAGGGTTTATAGGTGTGTCGGGAATATAGCTTATTTAGGCCTTAATTAGGCTTTGTGTGTTTATCATTATTAGCATTGCATAGCGTTGTAGTAATTAACTGTTAATTAAAATGTACATGAAAAGAATGCGTTTCACACTTTCGAGTAGGCTCTACTGCAGCGTGGGGACTGACATCTATTCGTTCCATTCTGGTGGTCATACAGTCCACACTATTTTACGCATTTGATTTGTATGTTGTATTTTTAGAATGTTTTAATGCATGTTTTGTTTGTTGTTCCTACTGATGATTTGTGAAGAAATTGCGCATAAGCGCAATCTTTTTCAGGCAACAACTGACAATGATATATAAATGGTTTCCTGAAAAGTGAGATGAAAATCAGTTTTTGGGATAAATAATAATAGACACAGATAGATAAATAGATAGATAGAAAGTTAGCATTAAATTGACATAAACAGACACTTGCAGCTGACAGGCAAACTCTTTTCGTTGGTACTTAATGTGCCGACACACGGAGGAATGGCCAAGCTGAGTTATCCTGGGAATGGATTAACATTAGTAGTATTAAAATGCTTCGTGACGATTACGCAAAATACCAAAACAGCAATCGACTTTTGTTTTGTCTTATTTTATTCTGGTTTATTGGTTATTGGTTTCGCCAAGCCAAGGACGGTAAAAATCAGATAGACGACGGACGGACGTCGGGCATATCTCTGATTAGATTAGTCGTGACTTGTGACTATAGCAGAGCGGCACTGCGGCACTTTACAATCTGGGAAGTGGCAGCTAATTGGCATGATGCGCCGTGACGCCGCAGAGCATTATGCATTATTCATCTGTTCGTTTATTAAGATGCGCGCGCACACATTCATTACTTCGTCTCACTGCACGACGCACTGTGTATGATACAACGTGCTGTCTGTCTGTCCGTCTGTCTGTCATATACGAGAAGTCTTTGTGAAACAGCTGCATGGATCGATAACATTAAGAATAATTATCCTCGCTTCGTCTTACATCGTGTTCTGAAGGGCGCGGCCGCTCCGGTTCCTTTAGAATGCGGCTACTTTCAGCGGTAGTGGGACAGTTTGCATAGTGCCTTTGTTCTCTGGGTTGGAACGCAATGCATAGCGGCGGCAAAGGTGGTGGCAGGCAAAAAGAAAAGCAAATGTATAACAATGAGACAGCTTAAAACAAAATCACAAAAAATACAATTTACTTACTTAGACGTTTATTATTTACAGCATTTTTCTCCGAAAATCAGTCTGTCCAGTAAGAGTAAAAATATTTTAAACTAATTCAGATACAGAAAGTTCCGCGCAACCCCCTCCGTTGTCCACTATGCATTCCGTCCTTTTAGACGTCAAAGGCACTATGCATAGCGTCCACCAATCCTTTCGGCGTCGTGTCTGGGGTTCCGTAACACCCGCGGACTGGATACAATGTTTGCAAGGCCTGCGGGTGGCGAGTATGAAACCCCCGTTTTCAGCGACGTTGTGAGTTACAAAAGTAGGGGACACGGAAGTTCACGAATTTGTAATTTTTCAATGGACAGCTGCACATTTTCAACAAAGGAGATATGGTGCTCTGCATGTTAATTTTGCCACTACTTTGTCCATAATTGAGGATTTTCAGCCACAAATGTTGTATCTTTGGAAAATATTTTTAACGAGAAGACAACTTTTTGACAGCTAAAGTTTTTGGTACAATTATCTCTGCCCGCTGCAACGACTTTACTGCCCGTTTGCGGCGTGGAGAAAGTTCCGCTGCAACAGCTGATTGAACGAAATAGCGCAGCTTAATTTTCGCTACTTTTTAATAATAGCTTTATTTTGGATTATCGTTAACTGCACGTTTAACGAGCGCGTGAATAAGTCTTCGTTGGCCTAGTGCGTTACTGTTCAGATAGAATCGTTGTAGACTAGCAACCGACGTGGTTTACGTAAACTTTGTTTTGTTAGGTGCGACGGTTAACGCTTGAAGCGAACGATTCCGGGAAGCCTCGACTGTCTTGTACTGGATATGTAATTGTCGTAATTAACGCGTCAAACTTCCACATGCATCTGAACTCAACTACAACTACATTACAGTACAACGACAAGCAGGTACATGCTTGATAGCGTGCCTTGATGCATCGGTGATATGCATAGCAACAATTTTCGTCATTTTTTCAGTTAACCGACATACATTGCTTCAGGGAAGAAACCCTTTATGCGCTTAACTGATTAAATAATTGAATACGTTTTTTGTATTATTAGAAGCCATCCATTTGCAGTGCTTTTTTGGATTTTTACGACAACTAGTTTCTCCATTGCTAAGATATTTTTTTTATAAAGAGGCCGTCGAAAAATTGCCATTATTAACATTGCAGACCTATGCATTTATGCGTTTGAGTATAGGCCTACGAAAAGATAGCAGCATAATGACACAAAAATGCACTTCGTTGAAATTTTATACAGTGCCTATAAATGAGTGTAAATTCTGTGTAATGCTGCATTTTTTCCGTTGCATTGCACTGAACACTGTGCATTTTACAGCACTGCGTTTAGAAGCGTTTATTTCCAAGACACTGGACACGTAGGCCCTTATAAATCTACTGTTTAGTAATGGTGAACTCTTCTGTAGCTATGCTTGCGTAAGTAGAACTTGTGACCATCAGCGCTTTGCAATGTCGGAAATGATTAATATTAGAAAATGACACCGTAACGCAGTGCATAATGCGTCGTTCATTGCCAGCTGTAACAAATAGTGAATTATATACCAAACCAGTGTGCGCTTTAAAACTTTGCCCCACTGTTATTCACACAGTGTCCGTCCGCTCAGGGAAGGACGCTGAGTATCTACGAGTAAGCCTATATCAGTGTCTCGCTCAAAATCGTTTACAGTGGATCCGATGAGCGCTGAGGGGCAAATATATACAAATTGCAAGTTGATTTAAATCGCAATTAGAGCACGAAGACGATTTGATTTGAGTAGGCTCGTAACAGTTTGATTTCAAACATTTTGATTTGATTTGAGATTTGATTCCAGAAATTGGCGATTCGATTCACATTTTTTTGCAAGTCGCAAATCGTTAATTGGTTGAATAATACGAGACATTACCATCTCAGGGTGCAGTAGAGGCTACAGTGTTTCACGATATTCTACAGTGTGACTGAGTGTGGTTTGTGAATGCGATGATGACGTTGTGTGACAACAGATGTTCGGTCGTTCGGCGCCGCGTGTCGCTAGCACCGTTCCGATGTCAATCGTCATCGTCGTTGCTTCATGTGCTTCGTCGTTGCTTCGTGTGCTTCCGGTGTGGCTTTGGTTCTCATCCTCATCGGTGTCGCCGGGGCGGTCCGCTGTCGGCGCGCCGGTGTCCCTCGTCCTCGGGCCTCCAAGCGACTTGCGGTGACCACCACGACGGGTGGCAATCTACCGGTCGCCGAGTCTAGTCCATTCGACGCCGTCGAGCGTGACGCTGACATCAGTTATACGACGACGACCGTGGACCTAGTCGACTGCGTCACTTGCCAGCAGCAGCAGCAGCCGGCAGCGGCGAAACATCGTCGAGGACGAGTGATGATGAACGGCGTCAAAGCACCTGCTCGCTCGCCGCGCAAAGGCTCCGACGAATCATCCGTATGTACCCAACAACTTGATCTCGTGGGCCTATTTGTCGCTATATCTGTCACGGTGCTGCTAGTGTGAAGTGGGTGATCAGTGATGATCGTATTCTATTTTATGACCTGCTTTGTCTTCTTCCTACCTCTCACTGCAGTGAGTGCTGAGGCGCGTACAGAGCGACGTAACTGAACTGAATGAACTAGCACGGTTTAATTTTTGACGAACTGGCCAACAGGCAAGCGATAACGTATTACCGTAAACACCATCTAACGGCGTCGGTGGCTCAAGTGTCTACGCTTACGTACGCGTCAACAAAAGATCAATAAGCTCGCCCTGCTTACCCATTAGTCATTTCATCAAAAACTAAACCGTGTCAGTACTGTTCAGTTCAGTTACGTGGCACTGATGCGCTTTTAACCGCACATAATCTCACCCCAGTCATGCGTGACAATTGAGACGTATATCGAGTCTACTTATAACACGTACGCCCCACGCAGGACCATCGATCCCTGTTATGACGTAAGCACATTTCAACACGGTTTAGAGTGTACTTTTCTTGTTACACTCATTACACTCCAGACCCTGATGAGGAGTATACATCTGAAGCGGTAAAACGCGAAGACCCACGGCGACGATAAAAGACTACAGAACAGCTGCAGTGTGTTTCTGCAAATCCGCGTACCGCAGTTATACCTCTTCAGACATTTATGCCCAAACGGCGTTGAGCTTCAGAATACGATGAACAGTAATCTTTTTTGGCAAAAGTATAATTATGAAGTATAGATCTGCGTTTATTGATGATTGAATATCGATGCTTTGTGTAACAGTAAAAATGACTGATATTGATTTCGCTTTGTTGGATTGGCTTGAACAGGTCGATTTGAATAGTCGGTTTTTAAACACAATTCAGAAAAAAATAGTGCAGAACACGAGATGTGTCAGAAACAGTTTAGGCCTACCTACAAAATTTCGTAGTTGCTGTTAAATGTATAGGCTACTGACATATAAATGAGTGCATTTTGATTGATGGATCAAATGATTGATGTGGTCGACTTTTTGCGTCGTGCAAAGTGCAAACTACGCCGTTTTTCTGGCTGCTAAATGTTTATATTAGATGCAGTCGAAGTCGGCAGGCGGCGTTTGCAGCGAACGCTCAGGGACCGGATTTGATCCCAAGCCTGTATTTAGAGTGAACATGTTGGCGCCCTGACTGTTCCATCCGAACTGGCGATTACTTGGGTAGCATGCTGGATGAAACGGAGGTGTTCGGATTGCGAATAAACCCGATCCGTTGAAGATCTCGACCGCTATGCAAATTGTTTAACGTCGAGCAACTTTTTTGATGCGACTAACGATGTTACCACCAGGCTAAGCTGCCACCTGTTGACTGGGTAATGGATAATAAGTCTGCTATTCAGTATTATAAATGATACTGGAATTGCATTTTTCGAATTACTTTGATTGTAGGTCACTAACTGAACGTCACGCAAAACCTTAACTAACCGCATAGCCACTATGGAGGCCTAGTGTATAGAGATTACGGATTCAACTCCAGACCACTGGCGTAGCCATAGGGGGGCATTGGAAGCATGTGCCCTCCTTCTAGCAGTCTACTCAGTTACTCAAAATAGTGCCAAAATGCACCAAAACACGTCATTCTCACACCACAAATCCCAAAATTTTTCGGGGATGGGGCACGGCCCCTTTCCCGTGGGAAGGGGACACCCTTCCCCATACTTCACCCCGCAAGTACCTCACTACAACTAGATTCTGGCTACGCCACTGCTCCAGACATAATAACGAATTAAGGATTGCGACAAGCAAAGCGAAGAATACGCTTTGTAATTTGAAACGTACTTATGTAATAACTCACTCGTGCAAGTATTCAGATAAGGAAATCGTGCATTTGCAATGAGACCATGCGATGCCAGAATAGATTTAGAGATGCGTTTTAGTTACAAGTTATTATGTACACTAATTACATTATCGATTATATTCACACGCTTTAGAAAGAACTCCAAACATATCACGCGAAAAAATAGAATTTGACTTAAAATGACCGTTTAGTGTCATCTCCGCGTCTGCCTTTCGACGTTTTAGCCTCAATATGGCGTCATGTGGTGCGTAAAATTAAACTTAAAATTGTTTTTGGGTCAGTTGTTTTTTACTAGCAGTTGGAAGGGCGATAATGTAGTCTCGTCTTGCATTGTTTCGGAGATATGTTAAGGTTTTCTGCTTTCTGTTTTCTGCAGTTACTTCATTCTATAGTCTTAGTGAGGCTATTTGACGCAAAATGTGGTTGAATTTACCTTCGAGTAAATCGATCATCGATAAGGTCAAAATTTAAGAACGGAGACTTCGGACTAATAGGGTGTTTACACGATCTAGCAAACGTCCAGCAAACTTCCAGCAAATGTATTCAAAATACCCGTGAATTTCTGGACGTTTGCTGGAAACTTGCTGGACGTTTGCTGCCATATGTTATATTGGAGCTGGACGTTTGCTGGATCGTGTAAATACCCCATAATTTTCGTGTAATAGGCTATGTTTGAAAAGAACCGAATCTACGTGACATATGAACATCACAGACGCATTAGCACAATAGAGGTTGATAGTAAGGTTATGTGCTATATAAATTCACTTTTTACGTAAAGGTAAAGGTAAAGGTAGGTGTATAGCTTTTAAGGAGCGAACCCCTCACAGAGCTACAGAGAGTCACTTGTCATATGGAATCACACAGTGTTACCTGCTACCCGACACAGGTGAACGTGCCCCGCCTTAACCCCAGCCAGATAGGCCGATACTCGATTTACCTACCCCGGAGGGATGGAAGGCTGAGTTGACCTAGGCGGCTGGTTTACCTGCCCACAGGCAGTCACCTATCGCAGTACTAACCGGGCCCGTCGTACAGTAACTTTGCCGATCGGATCAAACGCGTTACCACTACACCACTCCACCAACCCATACATAGGTCCTACTTACTTCAACCTTGCTATGCACAAATTTGCGTCGCGCAGTAAAAACCAACAATTTTGAATTGCCGTAGCTTTTGCCGGCGTATTCAATTCATAAAATTGTTTCTGACTGACACCACATTTTCACGGTTGATGAACATCATCCAGTCACGACGTGTTCTTGGATTTACGCGAATTTCGCCATTCCCGACAGGCTACTGGGGACAGATTTTCATAGAATTCGGACACCTCTGTTGCTGACGTCACGGAAGGCCGGCATTATCCATGCGTTAGCGCAAACTGCAGTGGCTTAACGATCCGATCGCAAGCGGATTATTATTAGTGTAAGGTGCCGTACGGCGCTAATTTCATTCTCTATTTATAGGCCTCGGCGGGCAGATGCGCGAAAACCGAGTCGGATAATTCGCACGGTCTGAACACGCAACGGACCGAGAATTGATGATGGCGTGTCGAGCGAGCCGCACCGGGTTTTCAGCAGACCACACAGGGCACTCACTGCACTGCCAATGCCATTGAGTGTAGTCAACAATTTGCGTGTCCAATCTTTGAGTTGTTTGTATCTGCACTGACCGAAAACAAACGGTCAAAAGTGTTGGTTAAACAAATAGTCTGCTCAAGAAAAGTAATACGTCTGCTAATAGCTACCAGTCTCAGTTTTTCACGATAACGTATTTCGCCAGGAATATTCCTGCCAGAAAAATACTAAAATCTGATAATCCCTTTTTAGCTTACAGTCGATAATGTCGGGGATTTTATTTGAGACGCAGTGTACTATAGTTACGTAGGCCCAACTCTAGCGCTACGACGACGCCAAAACTTGGCCTGTGTGTTGTAGATTGTTTCTGAGCACACGTACGCTAAGCCACGCGCAAATTTTTCTGTGATGTCTAAGTAAAAAGTTTTAAACATGAACGGTTGTCGGACCACGACATCAACGACTAAAATGTGATACGATAAAAAAGTTAACGCGCGCTTAAAAACGAACGATTAAGCAGCGCTTAGTATATTGCATAAAACCAAAGAGAAAAAAAAGTAGCGAATAAAAAACGAACGTGGCATCGTTTTGTTTTATTTACATATATTTTAAAAATCGAACTAAATAAGCTTATGCCAGCTGCAGTGCAACGGACCGGCAGTGAAGTTCCGTATGTCTGGCGATTTATCTGATCCATCCTGGAGTCCCAGGAGGTCGCCACTGAAGTCTCGTCCAATCAGAATCACGGCTGGGTGCGGTTGCCTTGACAACTAAAATCTATCTTCACTGTATGTGGTCGTCCCAAGGTAGAACACGGACGACTGAGACTCTAAGCATGTAGGTCGACAGCCTGCTGATGGCAGCTTGATATGCACACGTGTGCTATTTAATGGGCGGTAAGCCCACATCAACCGAAGATAAACTGTTAGTCTGGCCCACTTACGATCTTTTTCCTAGCCAGCCTGATTTTTCATAAATTTTCGTTACGGCAGTTTACCTCCAGAATTGATGTATAGTAAGAGAAACCATCTTGCAGGGATCATCAAGCTCAGGCTATCGATGTTTCTGTCTCTATATTGTGTTTAGGGGCCTATTCTGCGGATTTAGTTCTGTGAAGTACACGGTCGTTTTTGAGTAAATTTGGTTAGCGTGAAATGTTTGCGAATCTCCCTGTATTTCGCCTCAGATTCAGTGAGTTCTCGCTGACATTGTGCGCTTTATAAATTAAATTTACTTACTTACTTACGCTGGGCTTAATCTTCTGTTTGTGCCTGCCTTGCAGTATTTCAAACACCACAATTCTTTCTTACTTTTTCTGCCCTTCTGTAATTTATTCACATGTATATCTCTTTGTTTCAATATTTGACTTGACAGTGGAACTAAATGAAAACAAAATACAGTACACACATTATATATTCAACTTTATTCGCCATTAATGACAGCAAAGAAAAACAGTATGTACAGCAGCATTATAAAGTCTTGTAGGCCTAATCCAATACCACTTTTGTCATTAAGAACACAATTACATTATTATCACAACTGCGTGACTGCTGTCAACATGGCATTGTGCAAAACGGTTCCAAAACTTTTAGTGAAAGTGCAAGTGCTCCAGTATGCGGCGCGTATACTTTGCACTGTCTATACGATAACTTCAGCACTTGTCGTTATTAGCGCGTTGTCAGCGCCGATGTCGCAGATAATTTTGAGTTGCTAACGTACCATGTGATCAGGTGAACTCGGCCTCCTATCCTCGGTGGGGTGGGAAACGGTTTGCAAGTCTCGGCACGTATTACAAGTGTCTGATGTGATGTTTGGCGTTGGATGGTATTTTGTCGGTCGGTGTGCGAAGTGTCCGGTCTGTTCGTGGTCGAATGAACGTCTAGTCGCTGGTTGCTGCAGTGATATCGCTGATATAGTGACTCGGATGGTCTGCTGGTCGTCGTGGTGGCTATGTGGTCGTTAGCTGTGGCGTCGGTCAGTCGGTCGCTGGGTCGGTATATAATGTATCTAGCTTCAGTGATCAGGCGTCGTCTCCACGCCACACGTCGACACTGACGCGATTATCATTGCACGACTGAACACATCAGCGAAATATCGCTCCCGGGAGACAGACCCAGCATGCTTCACCACCATGCATCGTCCCCATTTAAACGTCTCAAGATACGTATGTACACGACACAACGTTGTTTGAGTGCAATTTTAGGACGGACAATATAAAAGAGGTGCTCCTGGCCTTCCAGTCAGAAAAAAGGGTTATGCGATGTAGAGTATACATGTATTATAAGTTATTATTATGTTTTGTGCATAAAATTATGGTTAACGCAAAGTACGCAGTGTTTTTTTCTGGGCCCAAAAATTTTGGCGCCAGCTCTGACGATATATTCTAAGCTTTCTGTTTGGTGCTTTGTCTATCGTGTGCTTAGAAGGTCGTCGTATAAAACACGTAAGAGATCGTATAGCGTCGCGTCGATATATGTATCGGCTGGGCTCTTCCTGGACTTTATGATAGGACAGCTTACAGCACTTTCCTGACCCCCGTGTTATGCGGAGGATTGAGCGAAGGAGGAAGGGGGTATGAGAAAGTATGTGGAGAACAGCATCCGTATTACAAAACAGCCAAAGTCATCGGCAGTGCCTGTTGGTAGATCAAAAATAACGACAACAAATTTGCGAAACAAATTTTTGTGTTTTTGTGTCTGACGTTTATTTAACGTGTCAGTTAAAATGACTCCATTGTAATGTTCTCCCAAAGTCGTGACCTATAAACAAACTGCGGCTAATAGCATCGCGCGGCGCTAACTAATGATTTTTTCAAAGCGAGGCGATCGTTTCAACGTTTCATTCTGACATGCTCTGTTATTATAATGTTCGCCAAAACCAAACGTTACGCGCATCACGACGGTGTATTCGATTACGCGCGGTAAGCGTCGCGCTAACTTTCATCGTCTCCGCACGGTGGCGCCACGAGGTGTAAGAAGGGGCCGCCGGGCGCTCATAAAGATGCGCTTAGCTGCTGCGATCCGCCGTAGCCGGAAGCTCTACTGTCGCGGAGTAATTCTTCATCGTTCGGCGACCAGCTGAAGCTAACCAGATTGACATCGTGCTTCGAACTCAGTACCGACCGGTCT
>Ga0209367_1008347_pt1 | contig 14161 bp, 6 predicted proteins | sample WorMetLIZISLAND2_FD_187412 | JGI IMG/M metagenome (GOLD analysis project Ga0209367, IMG submission 187412) | Marine gutless worms symbiont microbial communities from Max Planck institute for Marine Microbiology, Germany - Olavius geniculatus... ... | reverse complement strand
ATAATATTCTGTGGCGGTATACGACGAGGGTGCTCGTCGTACCGCCGCAGAGACACGACGGCAGCGATCTTAACCTTAGTAAGTAGTGAGTCACGGATCGCCAGTCGGCAAGTTTCTTACTTGCCTGCAGCAGCGTCGAATTTATCATCAATATTTTACGTTTAGTTTTGGTGTGCATTATTGTCACATTAATTTCTGAAATACACTAACCTCAACCATAAACCTTAAACCGTACACCATAATATTAACGCTAATTCTGGCCAATACGCGTAACGCAATTACGCCGAGCGACATTGGTGCCGCCGCTTAGCGACTGCGATCGAGTTTTTCGTTTTCGTTTATTGCCAGAAAAATAGCTTATAGTTTATTTTTACGGCTGCTGGACGAATAGTCACCGCGAATAAAATTACTCAAAAATGAGCATTTCTATTTAGATTCACCTGTGATCTGTCTTTTGCTCATTGTCGACATAAATGTAACAACTACAAGAACAGCAGCAAACATTAGACGAACTGCTGAAGACCTGATAAGCATGCTTAGTGTTTAAAACAGCTATACCGTTTGCAGACCGATATTGTCGGTATAGATTGTAGTAGTAATTATAGACTCAAGCTGATGCCAGACATGACAGTTTTGCCGCTTTGCCTTTAACTGTGTGTTGTGTACTACATCCTCGCTTAACCACTCCAGCAGTGAGTTATCTAATACTGAAAAAAAGTTTATCACAGTACAGCAGCCAAAGGTTGCATAACGATCATGACAATGCGGTACAAAAATACAAAGTTAGTAAACGTCAAACGAAATGTTCCTGGTGATTACTATTAACAGAGAATGATATGCAAAACTCTTTTTGTTCGTATGGCGTATAGTGTTCGTGGGTTTGTTTTGCATTACCAGTTCGGATTCAGTCGATCGACGATTTCCTGGAGCTTTTCTTCGCGGAGAAAACAGTGAGAAAAAACGGCTGTTGATTAAACTTCTGTTACGTTGCAGGTTTTCCGTCAATTTATTCATTCATTTTTTATTGCAACAAATGTCAAAACGCATTCGCTGTTACAAATAATATCAAGATATTACGATTATGTTAACAAGCAAGTAAGCAAGCATTAGTTTTGCTAGAAGTGTACATATTTTACGCCCATGTGTACATAAAACAATTTTCAAGGTAAGTTTTAAGTAGTTTGTCATTAATTTAAAACAAATTTTAAATGTAGCACAAGGTACAGAAACTTTAAGTAGCAGAGCTATCTCAAAAACATTTTCTAAGAATTACAGGGCAACGATAAATGAGCACTAAGCCACGAATAGTGTCACAATCAAGTCCGAAATCAGTAGTAGTCTTTACACAGAAATCTTGTGATGAAGTTAGCATCAATCCGGTGTCCGGAGCATGTAGGTACTAGGTAATTGTCTGTTATAAGATGAAGTGGGTCGGAGATTGTAATGTTGTGATGCCAGATTAGGTGGTAAAAGAAGATAATGGAGTGAGTGTTGGGAGTTATTACAGAGTTTATTGAACAGTTTATCCTCGGCGTCTTCCAGCAGTTCGTCGAAGGACGGTAGATCTGGCTGGAAGTAGCTCGAGCGTTTGCTGCGGGTTGACTTCTAAGCTTTGGAGGTGAGTCGCCGACAGTCTGAGTCGACGACGTTGACGGCGACGTTGTTGTGCACGCAAGCTCCGCCCACAGTCTTCGCATGGGCGGTCGCCACACTACCCTCGCCACCCCCGGTAACACTAACGTCAACCGACGACTTCAGGGGGACGTTGAATACGAGACATGAAAATGCGGCACCAAAAATAAGGGGTGAAAATGAAAAAAGTGAGACATGAAAATGCAGGAAAGGAAAATGGGAGACATGTAAATGCGAGACATGAAAATACGAGACATGAATATAGGGGAAAATGAATATGTGGGTCAGACGTATGCTAAAAGTAATGTTTACACTATGAAATTAAAAACAAAAATGTTATCATCAAAACTCGTCTACAGTTCCACAGTTCATTTCAGTACAGTTCGCTAATGTCAGTACATGAAATTAACGAAATTCAAATTAACGTTCAAAAAAGCAAAAAAAGTTATCATCAAAACTCGTCTACAGTTCTACAGTTCAGTTCAGTACAGTTCGCTGAATGTCAGTACAAAGTTAAGACGATAGTGATGTCCGCTCGACAGATTGGACATTCGCGTCCCTCGTCATGGACACGGTTAGCGCAATCTACACTTCAGAGAGAGTAACACTAACGTCACACTCCCGTACAGATTAGCATCTTCGCGAAGACGACTGACCGGAAGTCAGGCCGTGGTGACGCAGCACTCGCAACGCGTACAGAGTCTGCGAACATTCGTTGTCTGCAAGGCGACTACAGTTAGATTAGCTGTCATTGCGGTTATCAGAAACTATCTTTGTGTGACCGATGTTTGCGTTAATGGTGAAAAGTCAACGTTAACAGAAATTTACTTGTCTGCCCTTGGCTAAAGGAGTACCGGACTGCAGAATGTATATATCACTATCTCGTCAACAATTATACACTGCAGGATCTAGTGCAGACGTGTAAGCAAAGCCCAGCACCTCAACAGGAACTAGAATGCACCTCAGTGTCTGCTGGTGCAAGATCCTGTATCGATTGACGCGCTACAGCTATGCTGTAGGGCGTCTTTGGCACGATGTGTCGTCCGTCCGTCTGTCTGTCGTCTGTTACGGCTGTATTGTAGCTAAACGGTGCGAGATAGGGACTAGGTTGCTATTGATCACTAAGAGGAAGTCGCATGTTGGCTTTCAAATGACGTGAAAATCATTGACCTTGGATGACCTTGAAGGGTCATAACGCACTATGTAGGACAATTGTGCGATATTATTGTGGCTAAACGTAAGGGGTCATTGATGGCACCGTCTGATAGGGCGCTGAGACTTCCTATAGGCTGTCAATAGTAGGCCTCACTATGTTAACGTCTGCAGAGGTTTGGCCGCAATTTTCAATAGAAAGTTTCAAGTTACAAGTGGCCGTATATCGAAAACAGTAAGAGATAGAACCAAGGTTACTATTAATCACTAACAGGAAGTGGCATAAGCCTTTTCAGATGAGATGGAAATCATCGACCTTGAATGACCTTGAAGGTCATTAATGCAACAGGAACTGTATAAGCTGTAGCGCGTCATCCCTAGCGACAGCTGGGTTTTCTTGTTGTGTTTGTGACAGCGTACTAGATACCGCACTGCTGAAGTGGGTAAGCGAATACGCGGTACGAGCTTATACCACACCAGACAGATGTCATAGACTATACACCGTCTTTTATTTTACGACGCACGACTGCAGCTGAAAATTGCGACAACGGCAGCAGTACAAGCTGGGTGAAATTTAAATATATTATGTATTTATGAACCTAAAATGTTTTTTCATACAGACTCATTCGACGACACATTTGTCCTGCTGCACACGAAATCAAAGACAAACTAGAAATTTAGGGAAGAGCCAAACGTGAGTCCGCCCGGCGCCGTAAGTTCGATTGGAGGTAGGACTGAATATTTATCCGATTGCCCCTTTGTGTTTTGTTTTATAATTTACTTAAATGATAATCAATTTACACCAAATTTTTACCAGTTGCAGCTGAAAAAATATTAATTCAAAATATTTAAATTAAATATGGCAGTTAGTTAAATGTTCTTTGCTAGTCGTGACGTGATGCTGAAGTCATAATGTGTCGTGAGTACAAGCTTGCTTGTCTCAACTGGTGCTGTCAGTTGATACTCTGCTTCGATGGTAAACTTAATCTGGTTCGCTAATGAGAAATGTTTATCGTGTCAGCACTGAGCAACATGTGGACATGAAATCAGGCGTCTTGCGATCTGTATGGGTTAACGCTAGCTAAAGCGTTAATGCTGCAGACAGCAGCTGGACCGGCGCAACGCAGCAGCTAGCATTCAGTTGCCGCTTTGATTGATCTTGAATACAGACGTGCAGGATAGCACTTCTCTCTTTATTAGTATTTGCTTAATTACTTCTCACGACCGTTACCCTCTCGCACATGCACAAATAGGAAAAAGGGGGGTACCCTTTAAAGAACCCCTACAGATCCACAAACGCAACCATTTTGCAAGCTCGGTGTGCTAGTCTTGTTCGAACATGTGAAAGTCCAGCTATCCCCATAAACACGTAAATGCGATTGCTTTGCACGTTTTTTTTTGTGGCTGCAGCTGTAAAACTTCAAAAATGTGTCATCAACGAACCAGATTTTTCACCATCAAAGCAAGGTAGGAACTGGCAGCAGCAGTTGAGACTAGCTGCAGGCTTGTACCCGTGACATATTATGACGTCAGCGTTACGTCACGCCTAGCAAAGAATATTTAATCAACTGCCACATTTTGTTAGAATATTTTGAATTAGTATTTTCTTAACTACACTCTTAAAAATTTTATGTAAATTGATCATTATTTGAGTGAATTATGAAAAAAGAAAAAGGGGTCCCTTTTTATGAAACACCGTGTATTTTATGCTATTGTAGTCTGTTGAAAATTATCATCATCGTTATTTATTCGTTCCTGTATAGACCTAATAATAAGACATTATGATTCATAAAAGACAATGTACAAATAAATGAAACAAAACCAATAAGCACAACGTACGTGCTTTAACATCTGCCCAGGAATGGAAATTCGGTTTAAACCCTAGGTTTTAGGCTTTTTACTTGTGCTGTTGCAATTTTAATGTCGTATTTTAATTTTGATTTTTGAGTTTTGAAGTCGTGTCATTCACTCAACAGCTCAGAGATACGTTGGCGAAATAAAAAATTTAAAAAACATCACTTGTAAAACATAAGTCCTAAAAATAGAACAAATCATAGAAACAACCAGACTAAGTGATATAATACAAAGTTGCGAATTAATCGCAGCATTAACCAGTAAATTATCATTTCTTTCTTTAGAAAACGTATTCTAATTAGTACGCCCGGAAACGATAGTTTTCGGAGCGGACTTATGTTTTACTGCAGACGTTTTATTCTTTCTTATTTCCGCCACGGTATTTCCGAGCTGCGTCGGCCGATCACCGCAAAATTTTGCACCGTAATCTGCATTTTGAAAATTGGGTTCCCAAAAAAATATTGGAGGGAGGCTTTACCTAAAAACACTTAAGGGCCAAAAGATGCACAATTTGGCCTGATTTTGGACGACTTCAAACTTTGACGGCGAATATCTTCGGAACGGATGAAGATATTCTGCGACCCCAACTTTTGACATGAAATAGAGAATGGCCAAGGCTTGCTAGCGCACACCTTAGTGGAAACGTGGGTTCACTCTACATTTTTACAAAAAGGGGTCAAAAATTGGCTTAAAGTTTAGCGTATTGGCCACAATAACTTTAGAGCCAGGGGTGTATCTTCACGAAACTTTACCACGTGACGTGCCGCCGGGTGGGGGTAATAATGCTAGTACAACTTTTGGAGGAGCACCGTCCCATTAAAATTTGCGAGGGCAAAAAAACGTCTAAAATTCGGCGCGATTTCGGCCAACTTTAGACGTTAACCGTGAATATCTTTGGAACGGATGAGATATCGACAAGCGGTAAACGGCATTATCAACTACGATTTCTCCCACGTTTAATAAAAAAAATTGGTGATCATTGGTCCAGTAACAACAACGGTTAGTTGGCTTATGTCTACCTATTTTTTAGTCGACACGATATGCGTTCTGCGTATGCTAATGCATTTAAGATTGGGCCACGTGACTTTACTACATGAGGAATTTGGCTCTCAAATCCCCCCAATCGGACTTACGGACTTACGAACTCATGTTGAGCTTTGCCGCATATTTCTAGTTTGCTTATAAAACTGGATGAAAACCACTTACTGATTGTGTCTTAATGCATAACACTGACAGTGAAAAACCATTATTAAGCTTATTAAATATAAAACGTTCATAACGTCTTATATTGGCCTAAGTACACAGTGCATCAAGAAACGTGTCTTTAACTAATGAAATCAAGAATTGTAAAGCTTATACGTACATTAAACTTACGGCAAGTTATATCTAGTACCACAATCACCGATCGTTTTGCATCCAAAACCTGATAGTCCACACCAATTGTACGAAAAATAATCAAACCATACCGAAGACTTAAGTCTTGTAAATAATATTAGCCTATTAACACAGGTCATTTGATTCTGCTTAGCCTACTGGCGAGTATACTGGGTTGATCAATTGAATTCCGAACAGTAGGCTAGTGAGCGCTTTTTATAGCTTAGCAATTCCAGTACGAATTGCTAAGCTGTAAAGACGCGTACAGAGCGACGTAACTGAACTGAACTGAACTGAACGGACACGGTTTAGCTTTTGACGAACTGGCCAGTGGGCGAGCAGGGCAAGCCCATTGGTCATTGGTTTACGCGTACGTGCCCGTGTAGTCACGTAGTCACCGACGCCGCTAGACGGTGCCTACTGTAATGCATTACTGCTTGCCCATTGGTCTGTTCGTCAAAAACTGAACCATGTCAGTTCAGTTCAGTTCATTTCAGTTCAGTTCAGTTACGTCGTTCTGTACGCACCTTAACGTGACAACAAAGACTTATCAAATTCTCTACAAAGATTTTCTAAAACTTCATCGCAATTCAAAATAAGGTATACACTGAATTCGAGTATATTTGAAAGACACAACAAATTATCGTTCAGCAGACATTGTTTATGGTCAGGGGCGCGAACTCGGCGAGTCACGAGTAAGAGCCGGTTTTGTCCGCGGATTTTTTCAGCGCCGAGGACTGAGTCGGTTCGTGTGCTTTGGACTTGTCACTGCCGCCGCCGCTGGGAACAAGACACGGACAGCACTTGGCGCAGCATTTGCACGAGTCCGCCAGTATTTTCAATGAGTAGACGGCGGCCAGGCCAGCGACCAGTAGTCCTGCAGATCACAGCGCACGACGCATCAGCTGCATTTTGATATACACTCTGTCGCCACTCGTCAAAAAGTAGTATACCGAGTAAGATCGATAAATTTATCAGTTCTCAATAAATTTTCACAATTTTTCCACTGGCAGACGCCGTGGAAAATTTGCGATAATACAATCATTACAGTTTTTACATAATTTTGAAATATCCCTTCTCTCTGGCCCTGAGGTCAAGGTCCCTATCTGACATAATATGTCAATAGACTTACAATTGTACCTGCCAGATGACATAAAATCTGTGAAACGGCTTAAGCAGAGTGCGCCAATGAGACAGACAGACAGACCACGCTACGGAAAAATGTGCAGGAATAGGCGGAATCAATTGCGCTGCCAAAGCATTCCGCCTAACAATCGGTCATTAGCTGCAGGGTAGCGATATAGACAATAGTTCGGTTCTTTTTCCTATGGCGCATAGTTTATAGGCTTACGTACCCGCAACAACGCTGGGAGCATGGTTGTAGCCAATGAGAAAGTTCGGAATCACCATGAACGCGTACGTAATTGAGTTGATCCATCCTTCGGCTATCGGTTCCCAGCAACATCCACTATATACAGTCCAGACACACCGCAAAATGCACGTGACGTGGTATTATCTCAAGGGCCTCCGTGGTTTGAAGCGTGAAAGACTAGCTAGGGGTTGAATATGTTGCCTATTTTTCACTAGAATCTTTCACGGAGCTGACAGTAAAGATTCCGTGATCGTAGCTTGCGCCATTTTGACACAATACCGCAAGTGTGACATCCACAGTCCACACAGACAGACAGACAAACCGACTAGCTAGCTAGACGTCATAGCTAATTTAGCAGGGTATCCCACTATCTGCACAGCAAGCTATGCTGACGCCCTGCAAAAATGTAATGTAGGCCTAAATCGTATGTGCGAGGCCTATATAAAATAATGATCCCCTCACCCCAACCGCAGTACATAATCCTACAGCGTGTTAGGAAAGGGAAAGAAGTAAGTAGGCCTACAAGGTGCTCAACCCCTCTCACTCTCAGCAATTCTAAGACTAGGCCGATCGCCTTAAATTTTGTTATTTTTTCTCACCAATAATTTAGAGTTAAGTGCTTGTAACTCTTTCGCGACACATTACATATTACATTAGGTCTACTTTTTAGCCCACCGTACTTAAGTAACGATCGAGCTATTGGCATGGTTGTCGTCCGTCCGTCTGTCCGTCTGTAATGTAGGCTATTGTGGCTAAGTTTTAAGTCGTAGCCTGGTAGGGAAAACTTTCAAAATTTCAGCCATCTAGTGCAAAGGAAACATTCTCAAATTGGGGGTTGAATAGAGAGGGTAATAAAATGTGAGTTTCTCAACAGAAAACTAACCATACATCAGAAACGGTGAAAGATAGGGCCAAGGTTACGCATAATTAATCACTAATAAAAAGTGGCATGCGTTTTTCCAGATAAAATAAAAAATCATCCACCTCAAAAGACCTTGTAGATCACTGACAACCAGTAGGCCTACGGTCGGCTATCCTAGCGACAGCTAGGCTTCTTGTTATCTGACGCATGCAACGCAGTTTTGTAGCCTAGCTTATATGATACTTTTACGCAAGTGATCTAACCGAAGTTTGATCTAAGATTCTGGTCTAAAGTCTCAGTGAAACTTCACTTTTTTCCTAAAAACAAGGTAATATCGATCTTACCAGCAGAGATGGGAACAAAGACACGCGAGCGGCAGACAAATAAGTTCGATAAGCGTCACCGCAACCGCTTCTAACCTGAACACAATCAAACGTTGCCGCAATAGCTTTCCGTGTGACATCGTGTTCATGTTTCAGTCAATTGATCAATCTAGGCTATTCTCATCAGAAATTAATCAGTATTGCCTTAGCAGCTGCTGAGCTACTTCAATGTTAATAGTAAGTCAGTCCTACTTGTACAATAAGTAAGTCCAGATGATGATGTCCGAGTAAGATTTTCTTTTTATTATTCAATCTTTTCGTGAGAAATGCAATACGTTTCCGCATAAAATAAGAAACGCATAGAATCATTAAAATGCAACGTTATCACAAGTACGACTAGAACGCAGTCAGAGCCCGCAGACCTCCGCCAACGCCATGTTGTTCGCCAGGTGGCGTCACCATATTTGGTTTGGCAGCGGTTTCCCGTCTGCCCCATTGAAAGCAATGTTAACGAAAATTTCAAAGTGATCCAGAATCCAGGATTCCTTCCGGATCACCCCCAAAATTGAACCACTGGTAGTTTTTGCCATTCCTGACATTTCCAGAAAATTTCAGAAAGATCCGTCCATAACTTTGTGAGTTATCTTGCTGACACACAGACAGACAGACAAACAAAGTCTGGCAAAACATTACCTCCTTGGCGGAGGTAATAACACGCAATCGTACTCGCACATAATAGCATTAGGTCACCGCTAGCCAAGTTAAGAACAGAAGCACCATTATATCAGAAAGTAAGGCTACGGCCTGCATTTAATGTTACAAAACAGTGTAATGCAGACTGATTTCTACTGACATTAAGTAGGTTTGCCACGTGTCGTATCGCAGTGGATTTTTGCCGTGTTCCTCGAACATGACAAACACGCAGGCCCACAGCCCTGTAGACGCACGCAGGAGTCACTTGTCAATCAGAAAATCAACTAACCGAACTAACTATCAAACAAACAAACAAAACGCAAAAAGAGTGTCACTGCCCAAACGTTGTAGTCCATTGTGTTAGGCCTGTAGCCTACATGACACGATTGTAAATGTTTCAACGTCTGGTAGGCCTACCATTGACCTGTTTCTTGTTCGGTAACTGTTTTCATTCATGTATATAGGCTAATATATTTTATTATTTTCTTCAGGTTTTTATGATGTTGTTCTATTGTTGCAAATAGGCCTATCTGCGTTTAATAACACTCCAATAAAATACTTGCTCAGGCCTTACAGGCCTTAAGGTCCATTTCCACTGCGGCTGCGCGTTGCGTTGCGTGGGGTTTGAACGCTTTTAAATGCTTCAACGCGCGTTAACGCGCTTCAACGCGCGGCGCGTTAACGCACGTTGAAGCGCGTTAATAAAGCAGAGATTTTTTTGTAAAAGCTAAAAATACGAAGACTTATTGCTGTTGAAATCAGCAGTTTGTTGCACATAGGTGTTTTGTTGTGGAAAAAAAGAAAAAAGCAATATATATCCGTTACGGACGACAGACGGACGGACAGATGACAACTCGTAGGGGCCTACCATATGAGCTTGATCGTTACGTAACAACGGTCGGCTAAAATGGTCACAATTTAGCAAAGATATTATACGGTAAACGTAATAAAATGGCACTCGGAAAGAGCAAACCTCGATACGTTAACAATGTGTCGTTGTGTTTGCCAGGTGGCAGATTTACGTTCGGCTTTGAACTCATACGATGATTCGAATCACTACCAAAATCACTACCAAAAATCTAACCACCTCTAAAGTTAGACCAAATCTAATTTTCCCTGAAAATTTTAGCCAAATTCGCTCATAAAGTCTCGTCAAAAGCGACGTAACTTAACCGAATCGAACTTAGCTCAACACACGTGGTTTAGTTTTTGACGAACTGACCAATGGGCAAACAATAATGCATTGAAGTAAACACCGTTTAATAACGGCCTCGGTGATATGTGACTGCGCTGCTCGCCCATTGGTCAGTTTAGTTCAATTACGTTGCTCTGTACGCGCCTTAAGTTTTTGCGTAATTTTGCTAACAAACAAACCCAAAAAAACAGGCAGTCGGATATCATGTCGATTGTTGGATATCACAAATATCCTTGGGAAAACTAACAAATAATGGAATTGGTTTGTTTTTTAACGAACACGATATATTATTTTATATGCAATTCCGTTTTTTATATAGCTTGTATTTGGCTGAGCTAACGTAAGACGTACCGGCGATGACAAAGATAGCGCAGACGCGCGTGATGATAGCGAAGTGCCGTATGCAGCAAAGCAATTCTCCTTTTTCTTCACGTCCCGACGTATGAGAGTCTTTATCCGACTTCGTCATTACGTCCGGTCTAAAGTCACCGACTTGCCGCAGTGTGCAGTACAGTTAGGCAGCTACAGAGACTACGTAAGCCTAATAGGGTGTTTACACGATCCAGCAAACGTCTAGCAAACGTCCAGCAATAGCACGTGTATTTTGAATACATTTGCTGTAAGTTTGTTGGACGTTTGCTGGATCGTGTAAACACCCCATAAGGGCATGTTAAACATTTGAAGTTCTGAACGATCTCTCTCAGCACGCAGTTGAAACGGAGTAACCCAAAACCGATCGATGTAAATAATGCATATCCGTATGCTTAATATAGTGAATTATCCAAATCACGCGAAACAGTTAGGCCCACTCGTTACTTCCAGTGAACAGTTACTTCAAAATTGCATGCTACATCATCAACGACTAGTGATTGCAATCCCGGGATTGAATTTTTAATCCCGGGATACGGGATTAGGCTTACAGATTGGTCGTCATTTTGATATCCTTAATTGACTTATTTCATGCATATGGTGTAGTATTGGCCCATACAGAAGGTATATCCGAACTGCAGGAAATGACAATGACTGTCAAAATCCGAATTACAGTGCACAGCAAAGAGTGGAACTCTAGCGCACATAAATATTTCATTCACCAGACGGCTAGAATTTTTATTTCTGTCATTTAACACGCGAAAAAGTACGATTTTAACTAATTTTGTAATCCCGTAATCCCCGAATTGGGACGCCGCCAATCGCGGGATACGGGATTGGCGAAAACGGCCGGGATCCCGGGATCGATCCCGGGATTGCAATCGCTATCAACGACCACTTCAGTTCAAGTCACTAACACAAACTCAATGAACGAACTGAAGCAGAAAAATAAGAACTTCTACTAGGGCCTACTGAAATGACAAGTTAAGCAAGAAGCTCAACTGTCACTAGGGTAGGCCGACCGTACAATCCATATCCGAAGGCCAGCGTCCGCCTTTTATCGTGGAAAAAAGCATTTTTAGAGTGCTCAAAGTTATATGCACGCTATGATGACGCTGCTATATCGAACTTTGCAGTGAAATGTAGATACGATACAGTACGTAATGCTACGTACGTGGGTAGCAGCAACTTTGCATTTAAAATCGCGGCCAAACCGCTGCAGATATAGAGACATGCCTACTACTAACAGCATAATGGATGTTCGTCATCGCCCTATCCAACGGTACCATTGCCGACCACCTACAACGTACGATTTAGCCATAATACATGCGTTTCAAACGACAGACAACATGCGTAACAAACGACAGACTGATATAGACGACACGTCGTACCTAAAGCTCGACCTAACGGTCAGCCAAAAACCACACAATTCTGTACATAAATAAAGCAATTTATCATACAACGGAAATTAGCAAGTGAAGATAATAAAGAACACTTCCATTAATATCAGCTAACGCAACCTAGCTGTTCTTCGCCTCGCCAAACCAACCGCGCTTCGTCGTTAAATCCATCTGTTTGCTAGAAATCAAGCAACGGCAGTTAACATCGCACACACTACACGCAAGTAGTACTCGTCAAATATGGGTCTGCAGTTAGCAACCGGTTTACAGAGTTTCAAAATCAGTTAAAACTACTGATCGATATACGTAGCTATGTTGGCGTGTGCGGCGCCGCACTAGTAAATAATATAGAGCTAGAGAGTATACACAGCTGACGCATGGATGTGTCTCTAGAGGCGACAGATGCGATCGAGTTTGTGGTGCGATACTCGCTTAGGCGGAAAAAATAGATCGGTACATGTAGGCTCTATATAACATCTGTTCAATAGACCTATAGCTACCGATGTAGCGTTACTGTAGCTTACTTACTTACGAAGCAAGCAAGTGCACCGCCCTTAAGACAGTCGTACAAGTTCCAAGTTTCAGCTGATAGTTTAGCCTATAATTACCACGGTGAATAATTGCTGATCTGTTACGGTAGCTGTTACCAACATTATCACCTCCGCCGAATCAAAGCGATAAATGAAGTTTTGTTTTGGGGTTAAAAGTTTTTTGAGCTGAGGCAAGCTCTGCTTCTGGAACATAATAGTTGGGCAAACTCCCTCGGTGGAATATCAATGCCAGGTGATAGTTGGTAAATTTTGTTGAAAAGATCATTATCAACCACTAGAATGGGCAGACCGTTCCGCCTATATCCGAAAGCCAGCGTCCGATTTCCGGTTGCGTAAAAACAGCGATTTCCCAGAGTGACTGCAGTCACATACACGCTACGGTGACGCAGCTGACGCTGCTATATCGAACGCTGAAATCAACGCTAGAACATGATACGAAATATGACGCATATGGGTGATTGTTGCAGGCAGCAACTTTACATTCAAAATTGTGGCCAAACCGCTGCAGATAACCTAAAAACATCGTTACTGTATATTGACAGCCTATATAAGAACTCGTTATCGCCGTATTTAACGGTACCATCGCCAACTCTCTACGACGTAGGCCTACCATTTTGCCACAGTACCACACGACTGGCATAGCAAAGTGCGTATAATGACTCTTTAAGGTCATCCAAGGTTGATGACTTTTATCATCTGAAAGGGCTTATGCGACTTCCTATTAGTAATCAATACTCAATAGCAACCTATCTCACGGTTTCTAAGATAAAACGCCTTGATATGTTGAAAAACGCACATATTTAATTCCTACTTCCTTTTCGTTCAACCCCAAATTTGAAAATGTTTTGCTTGCATTGGATCTCTGAAATTATGCATGTAAAGATCCGTCGATTTCACTCGGCTAATTAACCACGTAACAAGTTTTTTCCGGTATAACCTACTGTTTAGCTAGGCCTATATAACATGCGTTATACACTGTGTCCCAAAAAAACATCCCCGACATTTTTGGCTGTAACTTAAAAACCAATTACCAGATTTTGATAATTTTGGTATGAACATTTCTGACACAACCTGACATCAAATGACCATTTAGTTTCGCACCTCATCCAATGTGTGCTTTTGCACTACCTAGGGAAAGCAGATCAATCGAAATATGTGTTGAAATAAACAGAAAACCTGAAAAAACATCCCCGACATTATTGATCGTAACTTAAAGAAAGATTAACAGATTTCAATAATTTTTGGCAGAAAAATATCTGACACAACTGGCTATTAAATAAGTGTTTTAGTTTCCACCTCACCCAACGTCTGCTTTTGCACTACCTGGGGAAAGGAGACCAAGCATAATACGTGTTAAAATGAATGACAAAACGTCCATAAATTC
>Ga0209367_1008346_pt1 | contig 14163 bp, 8 predicted proteins | sample WorMetLIZISLAND2_FD_187412 | JGI IMG/M metagenome (GOLD analysis project Ga0209367, IMG submission 187412) | Marine gutless worms symbiont microbial communities from Max Planck institute for Marine Microbiology, Germany - Olavius geniculatus... ... | reverse complement strand
GTACTTCTTCTACCAGTATATCACCCTGGCTGTCGGCAAGTGGTGGCGAGATGTCTTTCAGCTCTTTGACAAGGTCATTGGATACCTTCTGGTCAAGCTGTGCCATGTAGAGTTCGCTGCAGTACGAGGACGCATTAGCATATGCAAAACGTGCATTGTCGACTTAGGGTGGATCAACATCCACGCCTATAACTTTTTGTTAGTGGACCAAAGATCATCAAATTTTTGGTGAATTCCGTAGGGTTTGCAGTCGATCAAGTTTGTTTCCAGTCATCGATATCTCGACCAGTTCCAGAGATATTCGTGGACAAAGTCGAAAGTCGTCTAAAGCGCACCGAATATTTGATGTTCTTTGCCCTCCCAAATTTTAAAAGGGCGCCGCCCAAAATTGTACAGAAGTGATAATGTCCACCTTATGGCACTTCATGTGACAGTTTCGTGGTGTCACTCCCTTTACCCCCTAATTATAGGCATGCATATGTGAAATTTTAGGCAATTTTCCCCCTTTTGAACAAAATTGTAAGACGGACCCCCATCCCAAGTGAGGGGTGTGCTAGCAAATTTTTGGACCCAATTTTCAAAACACAACCTACTGCAAACCACAGTACAAAATTTCAAAATTTCATGACAATCGGAAGACGGCGCTCAGAGATATCATGGCGAAACAAAAAAAAACTGCAGTAAAACATAAGTCTGCTCCAAAAACTATCATTTCCGGGCGAACTAATGGCATATGCACAACTGCTTACTAAATTACACGGTGCATCAGCTAAAAGCAATATCTGGGGAGGGGGCACGGGCCCCGCCCGACGGCGAGCACGGTAGCGCGAACCTATAATGGAGGTCTGGGGGCAAAGCTCGTAGCGGGGACCAGGGGCAGGGCCCCTGTTCAAGGAGTCAGGGGGCAAAGCCCCCTGAAGCTGAAGCACTTCTGGTTTTTAAACGTTCAATGGAAGCGACAAATTTGGCCGCTTTTCTAAAATTTAGAAAGGCAAAAAAATCAAAAATTTGTGTTACCTTTACAAAAAAAATCATGGGTGGCCACGAAACTAGGGGGGCCTGGAGCAAAACTGGGGGTCTGTGCCCCCCTCGGTCCGGGACTAAAACCGCCACTGGCTATAAGGGCTAATAAAAATGTAGCTCTGTCTCAGAAACTTGCTGGATCATTGTAAATTTTCAACTTGAATTAACACAAAAATACAAAAAATTCACAAGAACAAAACACTGTCCAAGAGAAATCACAGACAGGTGTATTCATCTCAATTCCAATTTAACCAATTAAGAGAATAACATGCAATACATTAAATAAGTGCATAGGCTACTTTGGCCGCCATCGTACTACAGAAACTACACTGTATCAGCACAAAGCCAGTTCAAAACAGTGACAAAATCAACCCTTCTCATAACCAAACGCTCCAGATTCTATGGATGCAACTTCCATTGCGGTATAAAATAATCAACAGAAATAAAAACAATGCCACCACAGAATCGGTAAAACGTGGACCGATAAATGCAGAACTGCATCATGAGATACTTGGATCATTCCATACAACAGCAGAGACATTGCAAGCACAAAGTAGGGTTGCCTAGACAATGACAAGCCAAAAGCCTAAATTATACAAAACTCAATATCTTCTAACACCATCCGCCTCCTCGGCTTCTATCAGAGGCCCGGGCTGCCCATTTGCCACATTAATTTTTTCTGTACATAGTTCTTGTTATTTCAAATACATTAAAACACATCCATATTTCATTCTGTCAAATAACTGGTACACTGTGTTCTGCAATATCTGATTTAGAAAACAATACAAAACATCGGCAACAGTGTCATACCCATTAAGATGGTACCAGGCATGTATTTAAATTGCAGAGCCCAAGGCCTGACAAAACTAATGACCCAGCTAGATCACCATGCCTTCAATTTGACGTCTGGCCTATATTAGAAGTTTTACAGTAGACGCTGCTAGCCTGGCCTGGCCAGCACATTATACAGATTACACAACTAGACGGCTATATGGCAATGACACGCATGTTGAGCTGTTATATTATCAAGCAGAGTATTACAATTGCACTGATAATTACACAATCAAACTGAAGTAATTTGAGGCCAAGGGCCAAAATCTGCGTAACAGCCTCCCAGTTCTTTAAAGACTAACCAATATTTGAAGATACGAGTAACGTCAAATTTGAGTTCATTTCATAACTGCTTAAACATGCCATAAGTGCAGTGCAGACTTACAGCAAATCACGCCACCAGTACCTTTGAGCAAACTACGCAAATAATTTTTTTAACCGATCGTACATCAATTTTTGAAAACACAGACAGAATATGGCAAGAAATGCAACACACATCTCAGTGCAGACTGCATCAAAATTAACCAATGCACGAGGAAACGTAAAGGCAAATAAAAAGTAACATCAGCAATAGCAAGCATTAGAGTGCACACACTAATAATAAATACATCAATAAGCATGTAAAATATTCGATAATGTAATAAACATTCTTTGCGTATAGTCTACCCATGTGCACAACTTACCGCAGAGTAACAGTATCACATTGGCAATGGCACAGATATGTCCAACTATATTGTGCAAAAAATAACAGCTAATTATGTACACAAGTTAACAAATGTGCAGTATGCAATAATAAAGAAAAACAAGCTCTTAGCTTAGGAGACTGTCGCGCTCTACATATGTAGTGATGGTTATTGCGACTTACCGTGTAGCCACAATACACCCGTTACAGAGGCGACAGACGACAATAAACGACAACCATGTAAGACACCTACAGCACCTAAAGCATTGCTGTAGTGCGTCAATAATATCTGTCAAAGACAGGCGAACGGACGAGCAAGATCCGTAATGTGGCCTCTTAGGACAGCCGTATAAATAGACCAAATAAATGAAACTGTTGATTCAGCATGCAGCGTGAATGCTGAATACTGCTTAGTCTTAAGTTAGCGATAAGGAATGGCACCAGCAGCAGCAGCAACCAACCAACCTGGAACGCTCGACCAAAAAAAGAGGGGAGTGGGAAGGGAGCGATGGTGACATCAGCTCAAACCAATGCATTGCAGAACCACACACAGCACTTTAGCTGCAAGCAGCTTACCGTTCGTCCACTTCAAACGGACAGACAGACAAACAGACAGACAGACAGACTCTGCAGTGTCTGAGTAACTAAGAGTGCTGTCATAGCGGCAGAGCATGACAGTCAAAGATGCAGTCGTCAAGCAGATTAGAGACGAGAGAGAGAGACATATATTAACAGAATAAGTGCAACAGTACGATAAATGCTGTAGAATAAATAGAAATATATTTGTTCCAATTAGTCAAGGAATGCCAATAAAAAGAATACTCAAGATGTGGTGGTAAGCCACAATGTACATATCTGCACATCGGAAGTTAGAAAAGAAAACTGAGTTATTTTTCTTCATTCGCCTCCTTTTACCATCCCATCACTCTTTTCCCACCTTCCCCAGAATCTCTAAGATAATGCATTGGGGTCAATAACCCCAGCCACCAACACATTTGTGTGTATTTTAAGCTCAAATTACATCTGGTAAAAACGAAAATTTTCCATTGTAAGCAACAGTAGAATGCATGAGAACGTATTTTAATTTCAGCATGAAAAAATATTTTAGCAAGCAGAGAAGCACTGAGTTAACTGAAAATGCACCATGAGACTCATGAGAGATTTGTGAGACTTGGCACTTCTGCACAAATTTCACTTCAAGCAGTCTGATACGTTTCACTTTTTTCACACATCCAGTTGATCGTGCAGCAGCATTATAGGTTTAAAAAGTTTGGGGGAGACAAAAAGTAGTAATTTACTGACAGACATCTGCAAATTTCTGGGAGAAGAAATTACAGGTGCCGGAAATTTCATTTCTGTCGCAAACTGATCTGACAAGGCTCAGAACGAAAAATTTCGGGTCCGAAATTTTGTATTTTTTGGAAGAAATACATTTTTTTCAACAAAGGTAAACCTTTCAACAAAATAAAAAAAATAGGGGAGCAACTGCCCCCTGCCCGTCTGCTACTAGCGACTGTGAATTAAACTATTGGCCATCTTGCATAGGTGGGTGGATTTATTGGATAATGTGCAATGTGCAAATATGTCACTACACTGTATACATAAACTCAACACTATGTACGACTGACTCAGCTGTAGCGTATAAAAAATACTCCCCCCACACACACAGTGCAGAACACACATACTTACACACATACTGCAAATAAGTAAATAAGTAAATATGGAAAAGTACGGTGGAAGCAGGCTGAGGCCTGAGTCAATAGACGAGCCGTGAATTTTGACCTATGGCCTTTAACCTTTGGCCTCTGAGCTCATGTCACAAATGAGTCTGGAACAAACACATGCACACATAATGCTAGAACATAATCCTCTGTCTATGTGAACAATGTTAATAGAATAACAAACTCAGAACATGGTTTCACACAAAACTAGAATTATATGTTGGCCCAATGCTGCCATCCTCCTAAAAAGATTAAAGATGGTGATACAGCTCTCAATGGGAAGCCCATCTCAGAGCTACGGAGCGTCACCTGCTGCATGGGATCACAGTGGTACCTGCCACCCGACACAGGTGAATGCGCCCGCCTTAACCCCAGCCAGATAGGCTGGTACAGATTCACCTACCCCAGAGGGATGGAAGGCTGAGTTGACTTAGGCAGCTGGTTACATACCGAGATGGTTTACCTGCCCACAGGCAGTCACCCATCGCAGTACTAATCCGTCCTGGCGTAGAGTAACTTTGTTATCGGATGAAACACATTACCGCTACGCCACACCACCAACCCCGTACGCCACCATCCTAGAGCCACACAGTGTTAATCTGGCAATAAGGCTCACACGGCAGCACTGATCTACATTTCCTTAGCATCCAGTCAGCCAGCAGCTTACAGTACCAAACCACGAACGTTAAAATATATGGCTAGTGCATTGCACAGTGTGTCTGTTTATGCTTTCTCTGGTATTCGTTGGCTGTTTTGCCCCCTCATTTTGGACGATTCGCCCCTGTTGTATAATTCGTGTTTAAGTAGGTCTATCTCTTCATTCAAAAATGCAATATTTGCAGCCAAAATTTGCAGGTTTCTGTCAGAATTAGACTATATCAGAAATCTGCAGAGGTGTTTGTCGTAAACTGTAGCTATTTTTTTACCCCATGATGGATCTATATGGATAGAGCCTGAGATGACAGACTTCTGTTTTTGTGCTGTGATCACTTATTATGCTTAGAATTTTTGTCACATGGTATAACATTAACTAAAGTGATTACAAATCAGTTGTGTGACAATACACTGTAGTTGTTGTCTTTCTATAAACAAAAACAAAACAGAAAGTATTAGTCTACATAGGATATTCAGGGGCGAATCGTCCAAGATGAGGGGGCGAATCAGCCAGGAGGCGAAATGGCAAAAGGGCGAAAAAGCCACAATTCACAATTTATGAGAAACGGTGCTTACTGTTTCAGCAGCTGCATCATCATCATCACCACCATCATCATCTTTATCACCATCATCAGCAGCAGCAGCAGCAGCAGAAGCAGCTATGGCTGGTCTGGCTTGTATGAGCATAATGTCTCTATCATCATCTGGCTTAATGTCCGACGATTCTTCACGAACAACATCAACATCTGAACTCACAGAGAGACAGACAGACCGACCATGAAATAACATATGAATGCTGACAGATGGACGGACAAACTGCCCAACCCAAGTGACCTGACCCAACCAGACAAAACAGACAGACAGACAAACAGACAAACAAACAGAACTTAATGGAAACATCTGAGCACAAACAGACCATCACAAAAAATCTCAACATGAACAGAGAGACATATAGATCATCCTATAAGGACAGCTCAACACAAACAGACAGACAGAGACAGACCACTACAACAAACCGGTAGGCAACCTGGCTTGCGACTGTTAGCTCTAGCTCTAAATGGACTACGAACAGCTGCTAGTGAAACCTGTCCTTTAAATGGCTGCTATCAATAGTCCCATCTTGATGACTGCAACTCTCTGTTGTACGGTGCACCAGCTGAGACACTGAACAAGTTATAACAAGCGCAGAACAATATGACGAGAGTCATCTGCCAGTAAAACAGACGATCCGATGCCAAACCGCTTCTCCGTTCACTACATTGGCTACCAGTGAGGCACCGCATCACATACAAGATAGCAGTCCTCACTCACAAGGTTCTAGCAACATCAACGCTGACATATCTGAGCGAACTGACAAGCATCGGACTGCCCGTGGGACACCTGCGGTCATCCCATGCACCTCTACTTACGGTTTCTAGAACAAAAACGAACGTAGGTCGACGTACATTTTTTGTGGCCGCGCCGTCCATTCGAACCTAGCTACCTGACACTGTTCTCCTCTGTAATTCTACTAACATGTTTAAACAACATTTAAAAACTCATTTATTCAACCTGCCCTAGCCTAGCGCCATCAAGTGCCTCTGCATCTTCGAACTTTATGGCGTTATATACATCTTGTATTATTATTATTATTACTATTATTATTATTATACAGCCATAGGAACGCTGGTCGAAAATAAAATTTGCTTATGTTTTTTGCATCAAAAGCCAGCATCTAAACACTGACGGACAAACAGAACGAACATGGCACGAATATCCATTCTGAGTCAGTCCATAAATTTGTTCTCTGTGGGAAATAAAAATCGTTCCAACAAAAGCAACAGACATCAACAGTTTAACTACTAATGATTGCAATATGGTGAGTTTATATAGTTTATTGTACAACTGAATGGTAGTACTTGGTGGTACATAGTTGTACTGACTGGTATGGCTGGGAGTGAGGCTGGAAATGCTAGGACTGCTGTTAGTAAAGCTGACCGCAGCGTCGGTGTGCTCTGTGTGGGAGGGAGTTGATGTGACGCTATGTAGCGACGTCGACAATGGCCCTGTTAGACGCACAGCTACCGCCTGCTGTCTGAAAACATCACATATACAGTACACCAGTCATTCAGATAGTAGGTGACTGAGTAGTATAACAATTAGAATGTTGGACTCACAATTACGAAGTTGTAGATTCAGGTCCCAATCAGGTCATAAAAAAGTAATAAAGTAAGCAAGTTAGATCAAAAGGTGCAGGTTAACATTTAGCCACAATGCACCACATCTCAACACCCAAACAAAAAAATGTCTAGCAGCTGCTTAAACTGTTCAAAGTTAAAGTCAGTTTCTCTCAGATGAGCTGATTGCTAAGGCCCACAGTTTTTCGCGGGCCTCGGAATTTCAAGCCAAACCGCGAAATTTGCCCTTTTCCGCAGAATTTTGATATTTCCGTGAAATTTTGCGGAATTTTGCAAAAGTTAAAAAATGACCAGCGATTAGTATGATTGTTGGCTTGACGACATAAATATTACTAATAATGCACTAACTTCATCATGCAAAAAATCAAACTAAACTGCGTAAACTTTATGTCTTAGTAATACAGCGGGTGGCCAAAAGTGTGTCATAATGCGATGACGATGCCAGAAAATTGTAAAGCGCACTGCAAGCAAAAAAAGTAAAATGTTGAACTTCAGCGCATCTCTAGCTGATTTTTATCTATGGTCATGTAGTTTTATCAAAGTAAAATGTGTTGCGTCATTCGTGATGTCATTTTAATTGAAAATTTTGACAAACGAAGCGATTGAAGTGCGGTGGATATGGCAGGCAAAGAATGGATGAGAGAGCAAAAGAAAATTATTATAAAATTGAGTAATAGTAATTCTGACCAAGGATTCATTTCGAATACATTAAACGTAAGACAGGCTTGCGTACAGAAGTTTCTGAAGTGATGGAAATGTTGACAAAGCATAGAGAAATGCCTTCAAACTGGCAGACCACCAAATCTGACTGAAGGAGCGATTGGAGAATAATTCGTCATGTTGATAAGCGCACAAAAAAGACATCGGCTGAAATTATAAACCACGTAAATGATAACTGACTTAACAATTATCACCACGCATGGTACGACGTCGTTTGCGTTCCTGTGGTTTAACCAGATGGAAAATTTGGAAGCAAACTGTAACAAGCAGAGTGAATTAACATCGCCATGTGTTTTGGTGTAGACAGAAGCTGAGCTGGAAGGCAGGTAACTGGAAATCAGTTGAATTTGTAGACAAAACTCAGATAGTAAAGGGACAGGATAGAAAAGTCAACACTACGTTTGGAGAAGGCTGCATGAAGTCTGGGATCTCGAATGTCTTGAGAGGCAGCAACAGTCGATATATATCACCATGTTTTGGAGTTGTATTTGCAATGAAAAAGTGGGTGACTTTGTACCAATTGGCAGAAGTATTGACTGATGTAACTATGTGAATGCACTCGATGCAAATTTGTGGCCAGATGTGTGCAAACATTTTGCTGGAAAGCACTTCTTTTAGCAGGACGATAGCTCCTGTACAAGACATCCCTCAGTATTTACTCATCTGTGGAAAAAAGAAAATCACATTTTGGGTTTTACATGGTCAGCACAATCAGTGGACAAAACATTATCAAAAATATGTGGAAAGTCATAAAATCTCATGTGCAAAAGAAATTGTCAGCTATTAACTCTCAGCTAAACCCTATCAAGTCTGCTCTAACAACCTGAAGCAAAGTTCATTAAATATCTCCTTTCATCAGCTTCACGCATTCATTCCGCGATGATTTCGTTCTGTTACTGCGCACAAAAAATTTATAACAAAATTCTGAAACGTCAGGTAAGCGCTTTTGTTGAAATAATGTTGTTTACATGTTTGAATTTAACTGGCAAAAAAAAAAACAAATCGAGCTTTTGCGCCACCGCCATTATAACACATTTTTGGCCACACGCTGTAGTTATTGCAATATGGCACAATCGGCACAATGCAACTTGACAGATTGCACTTTTCAAAAAAATGGTATTTTTTCTGCGTGTTGCTAGCATAATTCAGCGCAACGCCAGCCTTCAATAACTGAATTTCTGAACATCACAGACATCAGTTCACAGACATCAGTTCACTGACAAACTGAAGACTGTGGTAAACTACAGAATTTGGACAATTTTGCCGCGGTGAGCCATGGAATTTTGTAAACTGGCCCGTGAAATTTGGCTAAATTTTCCGCGGAAAACTGCAGACTGATTACTACTTGGATGGTGACTGTCTGCAGATAGGTAACCATCTTGGTATATACCAACCACCAACGACAACCTAGCCATTCATAACTCTGAGCTATGACTTACTGTTAACACCCCATTTGGAAAATATGCACCAACAATAAATGAGCTATTAGGTGTGTTGTAATCATAAGCGATTGTTTACCTGTACGATGGGCTGGCAAGTGTTGGAGGTGAGTGCACCTGAACGTCCACCAAGCTCACACTGTGTGACGGAGGTGGCGTTGGATGTGGCAATAAATCCGGCTTTCTTTCTGCTAGCAAAAATGCAGACATTCATGAACAATACTATGTCACAGTAACTGAAAAATTGTTGCAGATATCAGAAAGCTGGTAGGAACCTCCGTCTCGATTAACCGACAGGTCTTGTTCTTTTCTGATGTGTATCATTTCTTGGCGGCTCAGTGTCACAATGGTTAAAATGTTGGACTAATAATCAAGAGGCTGTGGGTTCGACTCCCGGTTGGTTCTCTACCAACTGGTTACTACTTGGATGGGTGGATGTTTCTGGACAGGTAAACCATCACAGTATATAACCAACCACTATGGTCAACTCAGCCTTCTATCCCTCCGGGGTACATAAATCGAGTAAAAGGCCTGCTAATGCTGGGGTAAAAGTGGACCACAAACGAAGTTAATCGTGCCAAGCCTGGCTAGTGATTGGTGAGTAACCATCATCAGGTAAATGTAATAAACCAGCCAAATCAACTCAGCCTGGCCATCCCTTCATAGGTAGGTGCAATGAGTAGCCGCAAAAGTGTAAACAGGCACACTGTGTGATGCATCATCCCTGTGTCTGTCGTCTTGCAGTGTAAGCTGGTGTCTCGATAAGGGCTAATGAGACAGAGATCAGCGATACCCCATGAGCCTTGCGGCTCGAAATTGATTTTACATTTCATGTTTACATTACGTACCGAGGCCCGCAGTCATAGGTCTGTCAACAAGTAAAGCACTTGGTTGTCTCTGGTCTGCTGCAGACTCTGCGGCTGTCGCTGACGCGTTGGAAGATTTCTTGCGACTCACTACGGCAACGGCTGCCATGGCAACTGCTCCAAACATTGCACGACGCTTGGATGGTGACTGCTGCACAACTGTGATACAAGCATGCACAGCCAGTTCTATTTCATTCCGTTTGACTGAACTACTTATTTTCATTTTGCACAGTTCCAATTGTAAACTGTTTATCACTTAGAGTAGAGTGCATTGCACCAACACATCATGGATCAGCCGAACTGAGTTCAAGACATATTACTGGGGCTGCCTAGCCGGCCGCTGCGTTAGCCTGTGTCTGCAGGCTGCACGTGGTGGCCGTGCGGCTGGCGGCTCGGGTTAGTGACGAAAAGTGCATTAGAGGCATTGTACACAAGATGCGCTATACAAATTGACACGTTTACCTTTTTTTACCTTTTACTTACACCAACTAACACTTTTCTATGATCAGCTGACAAAGTTCAGCTGAATTGTTGTGCTTATACCATGGACAACTTAAACGGGCTGCTGTGTGCTCAAAGTTGAATCACATCGGTGCAATGTGTCCTCAGTCAAAAAAAAATAAAAGCCCGGTGCTTGATACAGCATAGCATAAATAAAACTTGTGACCAGAATCATAATCTGCAAACCAGCACAAATAAACACAGCAAACCACTTTAGTTTTACTAAGTGGTCTTCTCAACAAGACATATTATCGACCACTGGACCATTAGTATTTGCGAAAGTTCCCCCATGATAAAAGTAACCAGTACACCTATTTTCACCTCAGAAGGTCAAAGACTACGATTAGGGTTAGAGACAATTTGGGTCCACATACAGCAGAAACACAGACAACACAGTAAGAAATGGTAACACTTTATGCAGCTTAACTAAAACTATATAAAAATTTCCAGAAGCAAATTCCGCCAACGTAAGATGCCAAGTGTTAACAGAATGTAACAGCACAAGGAGTGAAAAGATTGAAAAATCAGAATAAAATTGTGATACTCGGTGGCATGGATATCCTGAAGACGGACGTCATGACAAACTGTTGGAATCGGCGTGCATAGAAGCCGGGCTGATGAACTGATATTGTGTTCTGCACACAGCACACGAACATGCGTACAGTTGGATATAGAAATCTTGGCTGTAAAAACACGTCAGCAAAAATCGAGCATGTGCAATGAACCGAGCCACGTCTGGGTTCTCATAAAAAAACAGACTGCCCTAAGTGGCACAGAAAAAAATCAACGCTCACCTATAAAATTCTTCATGAATAGTAAAAAAGACAGTAAAAATGCAGCAGTTGCAATGGGTCGAGCCACATTTAGGCCACACCTAGATTTTTTGGACAAACAGGCTGCCCTGTACAAAATGTGATAGTTTGCAAAATAGACTAAGTCAAAATGGGTCCGGAATGGCCAAATAATTGAAACACGTGCATAGGTAACCCATGGTGCCAATAACTGCATCATTACCTCCACAGAAGAAAGGAGTTATGTTTTTGGTGCTGATTGCTTCTAGTGACTCACACAATTACACCTGATCAGCTTGAGTGCAATGAGCTAATTACTGGGTGCAAAAATGGTAAAGCGGGCAGTGTCCATACAGAGTGTAGGGAATATTCATCATGCGATCAAACCCAATACTGAGTCCGTGACACATGGCCAGTGCAATGCCAAACCTACAATACCTCCCAAGCTGCAGAGTGTCACCGTCTATTGGCCAGTATCAAATCATACTGCCGGTGAACAGAGGCACATAAGATGTGAACAATTTGCAAAATAGTAGTTAATTGATAGCGAATCAGCCAGCAGTGGAACATGTGAGACCTAATCACAAATTGAATGCCCAAACCACTGAGACCCATCAAGTCATTTGTACTGTGTGAGTGTAGTTGAGAGTTAAGTGCAACTTACAGCATCATGGACCATTGACTTCATAGTGTGTTCGAACTTCTTAGCAAACCGATAGCTTTGCAGCACGTCGATAATTCCGACATACAGCTGGAGTGTCTCCTGTGTGTCAGGGTCATAAGCTGGGATAGCACCACTGTCACATGAACACAAATCACATCTAAAATTACTGGGTGATCATCACTGCAGCAAAAACTAAAAGCCTAAAGATGAGTACAGATATCCATTGAAACCCATCTCAGAGGTGTGGATTATGCCATATGGATTATGGAATCACATGAGTTCGATGTTACCTGCGACCCAACACATCTCACCTTAAGCCCATCTGGATAAACAAGTACTCGTTTTACCTACCACCGAAAAATGGAAAACTGAGTTGACCTTGGTGTACAGTTATATACCGCAAGAAATTTGAGCTAATGCTCACAAGACCCACGAAAGCCTATAGCAGTTCCTGTTCGCAAACTGTCAATCTATCTCCAGCCATTTTGTCGCAGTTCATTCATGAAGTGTGCGCTGCAGCTGAAGATCGCAAAAATCAATAAAAATCACTTGTTTTGGAAGTTCAGGATCTTTCATAGTCATCGATGTTGATACGACTGAAAAGCTCGTCACTAGTGCTTGTTGTGATAGACAGCAAGCCCATGCCTATCTGCAACTGTTTCCATGCTAGACACACCAATATCAGTGAAATAACCACTTTTTAAAGGAGTGCCCCTTTTTGACGCTCGCATGCACAGGTCTCCTCGAACTTAGGGGGTCAGGACTTAAACTACTAAAATCTGCATTTGATGCCAAAAATTTCATTTGCAGATTGTCTTGGTCTATCTTTAGCCATTTTGGCGCAGGTTCACTCTTAAAATGTGTGTTGCAGCACGAAAAAGCAAAAAAATTCACTAAAACCCCTCTTTCATACCCTCATTCGAAGGGAAACCCTCATCCAGGGACACAAAATTTTGTCACGAAAAACTAGAGTCCTTGTAACAGCTCACAGTGGAGATTTTGTGATCCTAGCTTGCACAGTTTTCATAGGGCTCAAGGGTGTGACGGACAGATGGATGGACAGACACCTCAACGATGGCTAAGATGCGCAAAACATTACATGCTGTTGCGTGTAAAAATGATACACCTCTCTGTTGACAGTCACCAATCAGTAACAGTAACTAGGTCCAACACGAAGCAACTTTGTTTATCAAGAAAAGCAAGTTAACCATTGCACAAACCATCAGTAGTACCATCTTGTCTGTAACAAGACTAAAACCACTGACTGAAAACCTAAAACAAATTATAAATTCATAAAATTAAATTATCAATCTATGGTTGTAATAATGTGAGAAGACAAAGCAGTTATAAAACCAAGCAAACATGTTTAGATAAGACATACAACATCTGGGAAGACGATGTTGCCTGAATCGCTTCCATTGTTGTGGAATATTTCGCCAGACGCATCTTTGGTTTTGTCGCTATGACACAGCAGTACACAAGCTACATCAAAAACATGTCAGCAGCAGACATGGTGTCGGGAAACATGTTGTCACCGTTTATTATTAATATTATAACACAGTTGAATAATTCTTGCAGAGGTACAAATTTGCTGATGCTAATTTTATTGCACTTTTGACAAAATCGATTAAAATGACTAAATAAAGTGACTAAGTAAGTCTATTACATTGAACAATGTTGATGTCAACCAGAAAAACATGTTAACTTTAAAAAACAATGCTGTGAAGTTACTTTTAACAGACAAACAGTTGCTAAAAACATTTTCGTTTGAGCAGCAAATCATGTTTAGGGCTGCCGTTATCGGGTAATTCGTTACCCGGGTACCCGGCCGGGTAGCTTAGCGAGTACCCAGGTACCCATCGGGTAGCAAGTAAGTAAGTAAGTAAGTATGACACTGTTGTAAAGGGGGGGAAGTATAGGTCTATTCTCACTTTTTCATTTAATCTTCAGCTACTGATGCAAATATCAAGCATAAAACTAAATCTGCTCAAATGACTGTTCATTATTGCACAACTGCTCAGTTAAACAAAAGAAATAAATTCTGCATTTAAGCTAAAACAGGAAAGTGACACTATGATTTACGAGAGACGTTTG
>Ga0209367_1008344_pt1 | contig 14164 bp, 4 predicted proteins | sample WorMetLIZISLAND2_FD_187412 | JGI IMG/M metagenome (GOLD analysis project Ga0209367, IMG submission 187412) | Marine gutless worms symbiont microbial communities from Max Planck institute for Marine Microbiology, Germany - Olavius geniculatus... ... | reverse complement strand
TAGTTAGTTACTATAACTGTTCTTACCAGCTATTATCTGCTATTAGTGTGCCTTTGTTTCTCCTCGATGACACTGACTGTATGGATGCTGATGTTGGGAAATGTTACATTGAAGCATTTTATTGCAGCAACAGCTGCAGATTACACTGTACCTAGATGCAAAGCAAATTTCACATGGTCGTCTCTGTTTTCTTTTTAATATTGTCTTTTAGCTTAGGTTTTTTTAGTAATTAGCTTCTGCATTGTATTGCATTTTTTACTGTATGCTGCATCTTATTGCGATTAAAGATTATTATTATTAAGAAGACCAAAACCCATTCCTTTCTATTTGTACCGGTAGAATTAGCCGCTTTTCTATAAGCTTAGAGCCGGTGAGTAAGTTTGGAAGTTAATTGCAGCTACTGAGCAGTCTGATAAAGAACAAGACGCTGTCTGTTGTGTCGCCGACTGCCGAGTACGTTACCATAGCAACAAATGACGCTACTGTGCTGAAGTGATCCGACAAAGCAAGAGGTCGAACTACGGCCCGCGGAGTGGGTGTGGTTACTGTCTCAGTGTTTGTGTCTCTGTCTGTCTGGTGGTCTCTCTGAGTTTCGCCGTGTCTGTCGCCGTGTCTGTCGCTTCGAGTCCGTGTCCACGATCGAATACCAGAGAACCGACTGAACTTCCGTTATCTGGTCGCGTCCGGTCCTGCGACAGCCTCGAGTCGAAGCGACCGGAGCAATTACTTGGCATCGCTAGCGGTCCTGTCAAGCTCTTGCTCAGACCTCGATAACACGCCGACCAACAAGGGACGGGGCATAACTCGCGTGGATGGAAAGGGATGCCGCTATCGTCATATTGCACGTGATCGAAACGCAACGCAAAACGTTCATCGTGTGATGCGCATAATAATAAGCCAACTCGGTCTACTGCACGAAACGTAACTGAACATTAACGGATTTTTGTAACTATGTAGATATAATACAGCTTTGAATCGGACGATGGCAGATATTTCAAAAAAGTCTCAAGGTCCATGAAAAGTAATCGGAAAAGTAAGTGTAAACAACGGGTAAGAATCTACTCTTGCTGGGTAAAAAAATAAATTACAGGTATGGGCATTGGGCATAAAGAAACAAATCTTGGCTAATTTTGCCAGTGACAAATCGTGTTATTCACATTTTACGGTAGTCCATTCTGTGTGAGAAAACGACCATTTTGTTTTCCGTAAAGGTCTATTTCTACTACGGCTGCGCGATGCGTTGCGTTTGAACGCGTTTAAACGCGCCGCAACGCGCGTTGCAACGCGTTGCAGCGCGTTGAAAAGGGCGGAGACATTTTTGGGAAGTATATTAATGAGTTAATATGGCCGATTGTTGCTGTTGGAAGCAGCAACTTGTTGCACATACGTGTTGCGTAAGAAAATAAAAGAAAACGTAGGCCTAGATTTTAAATTCACCCCGTCATCGCCAACGGGGATGACCAAGGCATGTGAGGTTGTCTTGGTAGGTTTGATCCTAGGCCTATTGCTAAACTTAAATTAGAGTTAACCTAAGCCTAATGCTAAAGTAACTGGACACAAAATTGAAAGTAAAACGATAATGTGATTTAATGAGCAGAATATTCACAGCGTAAATCATGTAAGTGCAATGCCAATAAACATAACTAGAACAGAAATAGAAATAGACAGTCAAACAATCAAGCAGTCGCAGCTGCTAATAAAAATATCTCAATCAAATCATCAGACTGTTCAGTTTAACCGTTTAAACAGAGATATCACATCGATCTATCTAAGGTCAGATATAAACTTAGGAAAAGCTCAATAGAACGGATATTACATGACAAACAACCACAAGCAATATACACATAACTAAGTCACATACAAAGGGCTTAATATCATGATTTGTGCAGACAGTGAGCGTATTTAGGATTTGGCAAAGGGGGGCATGGCGAGCGCGCGAAGAGCCTATAACGGGGGTCTGGGGGCAGAGCCCCCAGCGGGGTCCAGGAGCAGAGCCCCTGGTCGGGGGGTAAGGGGGGCGAAGCCCCCCTGAAGCCGAAACACTTTTTGCTTCTGAATGTTCAATGGAAACCGCAAATTCGCCCATTTTTCTGAAATTTTGAAACGCAAATGACCACCAAACATTGTTGAATTTTGCAATTCTTGCTGGAAAATGGCAAAAAACGCACCTTTTCATATAAAGTCGCCTGTAAAAAATTTTCATGGTCGGGCCAAAGGGGGGCATCGCACCGTGCCCCCCTAAATACGCCACTGTGTGCAGAGTTTAGGAGCTCGCACAGGGATCTTTTCCCCTCGATACGCCACTCTAGGGATCCACACAGGTTTCCCAATCTATCAAACTCCACATTTAGGGTCTACACAAGCGAATTAGCCATACAAACGGCCATAAAGCCTAGGCATTTACACATACCATACACACCAGACCATTATGGTCAGCACCAAACCAACAACTGTAGTCAAACAGCTCGTTTCGCGCCCACACTGAACGACGCATGACGCATGCACTACCCACTATGAACTCATTGTTGTCAATGGTCAAACTACGACTTCTGCATTTCACAAGGTAGTTTGCGACAACCTTAAGGCGATTTGGCCAAAACTACAGATATTTGCGTTTAGTTTCTTTTTAATGTCGCGTGCCAAAAATTATTAAAATCGCCCAATGTTTCACGGAACTATTGAAAAAATAAAAGTGGCACTTTTTATGGACCGCGGTGTCGAGGGTAATAGTGTTTTTGCATAGTTCAACTGCCAGCGGCAATAACAAAGAACATTTAATTGCTGTATTCAAATACTGATTTTAGTCACATAAAGAATATCTTTCGGAACATTTTGCTGAAAACCACATGACTCTATGACGTACGGTTGCAAAATTATGGTGTCATTAACTTTGTGCCGTTTTTGGACCACCCCTGTGCCTGTACCACTCAGCATCAGGCCTGTGCTTGTGTGTCTAAACACTCAGGCAAGCAGCAAAGACCGTCGTAAAATGCTGATTAATGCTGCTCGGCTTGCGTTTGGCGTCTTGTAATTACGCGGTGTAGCAGAAAATCAGGACGGCAATCGCGCCATATATAACGATTAACGACCTATAAGCAGAAGCGACTCGAAGCAAGCGCCAGGCACGATATGCGCAACGCTTCGGAAGCCATAACACCAAGTTATTTCGTTGCCGGACAAGCGATCCGATTCAATTAGGGTCACATTGTTCCGCCGAACGCGCCCAGTGTCCGGAGCGACCCAGGCCGAACGAGCGGAAAATCGATACCCATACAGAGATGCACGGAACTGTAAAATAATCCGACGATCCGATAACCGTTACTTGATATCAGCGTATATGCCTTTTTCGCAACTTATCACTTCGACACAATTATTACATGTGCGCCACAGTCGCCAAAAACCGCTGTAAATATTTGTCCACGAAAAATGGAAATATTTAGACCTATAGGGTGCTGCAGAAACAGGGACCAACTGCGGAAAATTTCTAATCGGTTTAAAATGCACTACCGAGCACTTTATTTTCCCCAACGATGACGGCATGATCGTTTACACCTTGCTAAACATATTAAGTATTAGGCTACGCGGTAAGGTGCCAACACTGGTTAACTTACGGTTTAGTAACAGTAGTTTACGGTTTATAATGCGGCTCGGTGACTTGGAATTCGCTGCCTGACATCCTCCTAGTAACCGAGAACTGAGTCGGAACACTTTCAGACGTCAGCTGAAGACATGTATACTTTTGCAAAATATTGTGGGAAAAATGCACGAAGCTCATTTAAGATTTTTTGCGCCCTATAAATTGACACTTTACTTTACTTACTTGCTACTCACTATGCTATAAACCGCGGGGTTGTGACATGTTGTGTGTCTATAGTCGGAAGGTTCGATAGTTTTCATTAAACCTAATCCTAACTCTAACCCCAATTGAGAAGAAATCTGGAGATTGAGTGAACGTCTGTAGAAGTGTGTTATATAGGAAAAACAGATAAAACTTCTGAACTATCGAACCTTTAGATTATCGAGCTGGCCCGGCCCCAAACCGCGGCGGTATCGACGGATGCCGGTAATCGGGCGCATCACCGAGCGCCGGCAGGTTATCTAAACACGCGTTGGCTGATGTGAATAGACTGTCGACGGGGGCTAGGGGACTGGGCCTAGACCTCGGAGACTGGAAGTGCATGATACTCATCGTCTGACGTTGTTGATCTACCTCTTCATTTATTCCACGTAGGCTACACGTCCCTCCCTTCCGACAGCCGTATATTGAACGGTGGCGTCCGGACAGCAGCAACGTTTGACCGATGAATCGCGACTAAATAGGCACCGGCGGCGAATTTCGTCTTTTTTCCGTCTTTTGTGATCTTTAACTGCGCGTCGTCCTTTGATGGGCTCTGCGACGTGGACAATCCAATCCGTTTCCATTCATCTGCACTAAGACTATCAATCAACCAGCGCCAGTCGTATTGTATACGCGGACGGATATTATTCAGTTTAGCCACCGGTCTTTTCTGTAAAACGCACAACACTGTACACTGTCTCTTGTTAAGACAGTGAACTATAATTCATTAGGAAACAGCCAACAGTATACTGTAAGGCTGTACATCACCTCAGTGCAAATTATAATATGTACACTGTATGCTGCGCACATGAATACAATTACGAACAAATAAACAAATAAACAAACAGACAGAAAAAAAGACGGACGCGAAAAAATCTTCTTACTTCGGCCCATTATCGTCCTGTTCGGCTGTTGTAGAGAATTCTGTTTATAGTTTAGTATCTTCCATCCATCGGTTCTTGGCATTCTCGGTCGCTTGCAGCACGTCTGCTTGGAAAGACGCTAACATTATGATATCGTGCAAATAAATTATTCAAAGTTTTTATGGCCACCAGGTAGCCCATAAATCCAATAACGACAAACATCTCTGACCTACGACATATTGTGGAACTCACTTCTCGACTGTCTAAAGAAGCATCAGATCCAGGAAAACACAGTTTGCAACTGTCCTTTGCTCTCTCACCTTTAACGTATCTTCTTCACTTATTAGACATTTTCACTCCTCACTCCGTTCACGCCATTTATCCCAAGTTGTGATTTTGTTGCAATTTGAACATTAATTGGCAGTCGACACTAGCTCCAACAGTAATGCTGCAGATATCGTGGCATTACGGTAGACTTTCTATCACAGTGTCACTTCTTATCCCCAAACCGTCAATTGGACCGCCCAAGGCGTCGCATCGAAGACCATTCCATCAACGAGCGTCAGTCCGCAGGTCCTTCGTGAGAAAGTCACTTAATTCAACGTAAGCTGGACGACGGCGGAGGGAGATAAATGACGCAAAACGCTATCAGTCAGTCGATCGATAGGACGGACTTACTCCGCAGTCGTCTTAGTTCCACAATCTATCTTCTGTCCCTCCTTCGCTCTCTGCACTCTGCAGTCTAGCTATGTACAAAAAAACTACGAATAAAATAAAGCTACATATAATGGAAAAACGTGAATAGTAAAAGGCACAAAGCCAGCAGCAGATGAAAAAAAACATACGCACCAAATTTAACTTTAGATAAATACGAGTATGAACAGCAAATCAGTTTTACGAAGAAAAGTCTCCATCAGTTACAAGCTGACCTCCCTTTAAGCGACTCCAGCTATAGCTACAGATGGACTGACCGGCCGTCTGTTTGAATTTCACACTAATGCATCATTCTACACACGCTGGATAGAATGACATGCTATTTACAATTAGACAGGTGCTCCGGCGCCGACGAAATCACGGGGTCGAAATTTTAGTCAAGATCTGCTTTGCAAGTTGCAGCCGAATCGACAAGCCATTCGCAGCGGCGCTAACAGCAGCCATGTGACTTTGTCCGTTATTGCAGTCTGCAGCAATGAAGATATGCTTTAAATACACTGTGTCCCAGAAAAGCATCACCGACATTTTCGACTGTAACTTGAATAACAATTAACGGATTTTGATAATTTTTCGTAGAAATATTTCTGACATAACTTGGCATTAAATGATTATCTAGTTTCTCACATCACCCAACGTTTCTTTTGTACTAGGCCTATCTGAGGAAAACACAACCAGCGAAATATATCTTTTTTATCCAATGCGATATGATTGCTTAATTAACATAACGCGTAAAAACATTTTGTTTACATTTCTGACTCTTTGGCTGACATTTCATCCAGTTGTCCATTTTTCAACTGCCTGCAGTAAAACTGCTCGAAGTGTTGGCCCATTATGCGAACACAGGCAAAGAGATGCTTTCTCCATTCATTGACAGCAGTATCGATAATGTTCTGCTCCATACCAATCCAGGCTGTACCAGTCGCTTCTTGACTTCACAAACATTCCTAAACTTCATCTAGTAGACACACTGCTGCATGACAGTCAAACTTTGTAATAGACTGGCTATTGTGGCCCACAGATTAAGATAGATAAAACTTATTGATGTTTTTCATTCATTTTAACACGTACTAAGCTTGGTCTAATTTTCTCAGGTAGTGCAAAAGCTGACGTTGGGTGAAATGAAAACTAAAACGCTTATTTAATAGCCAGTCGTGTCGAAAATATTTCTGCCAAAAATTATTAAAATCTGCTAATGTTTACATGAATTTAAGTTACGATCGTTAATGTCGGGGACGTTTTTAGGTTTTTTGTTTATTTCAACACATATTGCGCTTGATCTGCTTTTCTTAGGTAGTGCAGAAACATACATTGGGTAAAATGGAAAACTTGTTGATAACAAGTTTGGTCAAGAATATTTGTACAAAAAATATCAAAGTCCGATAATTGGTTTTCAAGTTACAGTCGGAAATGTTGGGATGCTTTTTTGGGACACAGTGCACAAAGAACACACCAAAATTAATCGATTGTAACTCAAAAGTAAATTATCAAATTTTAACAAATTTTGGTGCAAATATTCCTGATACAACTAGCCATCAAAGTACCATTCAAGTCTGCACTTTACCCAACATGCATGTGCTTCTGCACTACCTGGGGAAATCAGAACATATGAAATAGGCATTAAAATAAACCAAAAACGGTTAAAACAACAGTGACATTATCAATTGTAACTTGGGAAAAGACAATGATATTTTAATAGTTTATGGTTACGTTAAATATTCCTGACACAACTGGCCATCAAACATCTGTTTAAATTTTGAGCTCACCTAACATCTGTTTCTGCACTACTTGGGGAAAACAGAACAAACGAAACATGTGTTAAAATTAAGAAAAAACGTTGGTAAATTTTATATCTGCAGAAATGTTGCTTCAACAGCCCTGATCAAAAAGTCTATTCGACAATGTTTGCAGTGTCTTGCATCAGTGAGTCTATCGGACACTGTTTAGGAATGTTAGTAAACTCAAGAAGCGACTGGTTCAAGTCTGGAGCAGAACATTATGAACACTGCTATCAACGAATGGATAATGCATCGATCGATAAATTTTAGTGTGTTTTTTTGTGCCTCACAGTGTAGATTCTTTTTTCGCCAGTTATGCAAAAATAAAAAATGTGCAAGTACATGTACATGTGATAATCGGAAACGGTGTTAGTTTGGCGGTTAGTGAGAAATATTTCTTTCTTTCTTTCTCTCTCTCTTTCTCTGTTTGTGCGTGTCTTTCTTCTAGCGGCATCGCTGAACCACGAACGACGACAGTCGTTGTGGAGACGGTGATCACAGGAATGTCTGCCGAGTGAGTGGGGCATGCGAAAGTACAGCGCCAAGCGACGGCGTAACAAAGCGACGACAACGGGAAGACGCGGTCTACAAGAGGAACGGATCAACGTGTTTGCTGTTGTCAGCGGATACCTAATGTCAGTCCGGCATTCACACCAGCTAAGATCGATGGGTCTGTCGTGTGATAATCCTCTGCACTGTACTGTCCACGCATTCTACGACTACGACCACTACCACAGCACTGCTAGCTTCTCCCGTGGACCATCATTCACTGGAGACGTGCTCAATGTCGCCAATTCGACGACCCGCCCATCCATCTAATCCAGAAACCGACACTACCACCGGCCGGTGGCCGCTAGGCCTAAGCACTCGAGAGGCAGTTTCTCCCTCTTTAGGTGCTCTAGTCTATTCGAATCTTCATTAGATCCTAACACGCAATGAAGTAACGAAACGACCCATATGTCGTATACACTCGTTTGCTGTCTGTCCCTCGTGTCCGCACATGTTTCGGTTTGTGCTCGTAGCTTTTCGTAACCGCTCCCGCCACGCAGAATACCCTTCCTTTGGGCATCCTTTCAATTCTCCTATGTTACAATGGGCTATGCTGTTTTCGTCGCCAACTCAAATTTTTTCCATCCCTACAGCTTTTAGTCCATTCCATTTCCAGCAGATTTTATGAATTTCTGTCGGCATTGTGCGCTATACAAAATTTAAAATTTTTTTAACTCACAGGGTGAGTCGATACAAACAATCTTTAGAAAACCTGCTGCTTTTTTGAACCTCCCACGAGTTGATTAAATGTCGACTATGTTTATTGTTATTATAACAATAAGTTAGATTTTCGATTGAAAACTACTGTCATCTGCTAATGGCATTTGCCGTTGGTGATTTTATTTTGCATTTTCTTCGTGCGAACGTAAACGCATGAAATGCAGTCAGCTATAGAAGCAGCTGATTTAAAACTGAACTGTAATGATGCTTGACAAAGGCCTGTAGCTTGCGTAGTAAGCACGTAGTAGCCTAAAATGTTGCATTGGTCATGTTTCTTTGTGACAGCGTTCCTAGTGACAGTATAGCATTATAGCGTTGATCTCGACCTTCAGTCGATCGATCTTATACTATACGAAAACTCAGCATCTCTGCTTAGCATCCTAGGTTATCCCGATCCACCAGATCGGATGCAGCGGAGAGGCGTTTGGGTGGTTCAAACCCCCCACTGATCAAAGAACTTTTGCAGTAAATAATATAGTACAACATTACGATAGTTCGTACAAATTCATATCTGTCATTTTGTTTTTTTTGTTTTGTCGGCGAAATGCAGTGGTGTAGCCAGATATGTGATTATGAGAGTAGAACAAGCAAGCTTCATATTTGTTTATAATAACAACGGATTGCCGTATTTAACCTATATTTATCCACACCATTTTGCTTTTACGGCATTGCTGATTAATTAATAATAATTGCACGTTATCATTTCAACCACTGACGGCTGGATTTAAATAAAAATTATTCAACAAGGTGCAGTGGCGTAGCCAGAAATGTGAATTGGCGGCCTCGCTTCTTTTCCCCTCTTTTCCCTCCTTTTCCCTTCCTTTCCCTACTTTCCCCTTTTGTCCCCTTTTTTTCCTTTTGTCTTGCCCCTTAAAAGTAAGACCCTTAAATTCCAGCTAGGACAGCGCTGTAATTTTCTGACAGACCGCTGCGGGTTTTCGACATTATGAGATTATGAGTGCTTAAAATTTTAATTGTGTCCCAAATTTCTCCGAAATCAGTAGTTTTCAGCTCTAAATTTTGCATTTTTTGTGAAAAATTTTCCGACAAAAAAAAATTTCCGACAATATTTCTATATTTCAAAATTTAAGGAAAGGGGGCAATTGTCTCCTCCCCAGCCAAAACGTAACTGGACGTTGCAGCATATTGTGATCGAATTACTGTTCTTGTGAACGCAATGTTCGTGCAGCGTAGTTAACAAGCGAGCTGCGGCAGCTGGAGGTCCGGCGAGACTGCACTGCACGTGCTCGTTCGCGCCAATCCAGTTATTGATGACGACGAAATAAATTGAATGAGGCGAGCATTAATTCGCTGCACGGGGGGAGGCGTATAGGCCCTAGTCATGTTGAACGTCTGACGTCATGATGATTGACAGCTTCAGCTAGCAACCATGAACGACCACCGAAAAGACTGCAGTGCTAAAAATCTTAGGACCACAAGCCACGTTAAACCGACTTTTCGGTTTCTCTCCGGCTACGAAGATGCTGACATCGCTGCTAAGGCAGGACTGGATGTCGCCATCTCCAACATGAGATTTCCAGTTAGCGATTTGTCAACCAATTGTGTGTTAAAGAATGGCAACAACTGTGAAACCAGTGTACATCAAATAAAATTTACAGTGTGCAACCGGCCGTTGGTCGCAGTGTTAGTTCGTCACTGGGCCGCTACGACTCACTCCTCATCAACCGTCTTCGAATTGGTCATACAAGACTTACAAATTCTTATCTCCTGAAGGAGAGAGTCAGCCAGTATGTGAAGCTTGCCATTCTCCGCTCATAGTCAAGCACTTTTTGGTAGACTGCACCCGTTACAGTGCAGCACGTCAGAGATATTTTGGAGTGGCCACACTCAAGGACGTTTTTGAAAATGTTGCATTTCGCAACATCATCGCTTATGTTAAAGATATCGGCTTTTACAATCGTTTTTACATTAGCTTAATAGCCTTGATCTTGACAAGTATTTTAACTTTGCTTTTAATACATATATTAACTGCTTTTAACTAATTTTAACCACGTATGGCACTGAATGGCCTATTTTGTGCTGATGTGCCGTTAAAAAACTACTCACTCACTCTCTCCGGCTGCAAACTGCGTATAGCAGCAGTATTCACGGTGTACATAGGCCTACCTACCTATACAAAACAGATTATCACAGAGTTACGTCAAGTAATGTAACGTTCTAGCATCCAAGATACAGTGCTCTATTTAGCTACGCCACCAAATACGATAGGATGCATAGAGACCTATTTTCACACCGGCAAGTGTCAAGTCAACTGTACCGCTTCAAGGAAGAAATGCAGCTTTCGATAAGAAAAAGAGTGCGCAAAAGATCACTTTACTGGAAAAACAACCCCTGCTGTTTTTCTCTCGGCGACAACGCGGCGGCGGTCTATTATTTTGGAATCAACTCGAGGGACAAGCTTCTTCTTTCGTCGACTCGGACAGCGTTTTCAGTCGAATCCCGGCGCAATTCGTCAGGGTGTCGCCGGTAAGCTGGTGTGGAACAGCACTGGGGCACAGTGAGTGGGCAGGCGGCCGAGACAATCCGCCGTACAAATCCGCGGCGAAAGGGGGCGCTGCTGCTTTATTGGCGCCGCGGATTCAGAGTAGATTTGCACGACACTGACGTTACAACAGCGCCTTGCCTTGTCTTGGTCTATCCTCATTGCCGAGGATCGAGGACCAGTGATGCTGACACGAAGGATCTCCCTTGCATGCATGCTCTTCTCTCTATTGCCTATTTCTTCTATACTGTCTACTACTGCCTTCTCTATTTCACATCATCCGGTCAAAGAAGGATGTTACAACAGTGCCGGACGTAGGATAATGCCTCCCTTGGGTGCGTAATGAGAGAGAAGAGGTTTGGGGCGGTGCCGGTCTGGCAGTACCGGGTTCTTTTTACAACCGGACCGGCCTGCAGGCTTTCTGTACACGGCTTTTACTATCGTACATATAAATTTGCCCCAACAGCAGCTTGTATATACCTCGAGAGCCAAAATAGCAGACGGCTAACAAAAGCTTTTGTGCCGGTATTTCTGTCCAGCAGGTCGACGATCAATGAAACTTCAATTAACTAGGCCTATAGGCTAATAATACGTCGTAAAATCGAGCGGCAACGAAAACGTATCAACGAAACAACGTACAACGTATATCGTAAAATTTAACTACTTATTAACTTTATTAGCGCCGTCTTTTAATACATTTGTGACCTATTTAGTAGTTACCTCGCAATAATTGCTATTTAAATTCATTTTTATGAACTAAAAGTGTAGCCTAGCTGTATCACAAATATAAAGAAGCTCTTTATTTTATAATGCTTTAAAATACCACGTAATTCAAAAAACCTAGTGAAAACTAAAAAATGTAACTCTGACTAGTACTACTACCGCAACCGCTACAACTATCATAGACAACGTAAGCTTAATAATACCCTGAGTCATAAAGAAGACATCAAACTCGTGTTCATGTTTTCACCAGATGTTGTCCATCGGGCGAAGACACGAACAAGGGTTTGTAGTCGAGTTTATGTATGATTGATGGCGTAGAAATATCACGTCGGGCGAGATCAACGAAGAAAATATATCGAATCTATGAAGCATTACAACGCCTTACAGTTTCACCAGCTACGGTAGCAGTAGCGGCGTCGTAGAAGATAGGAACAACCGAGCACTCCAATTTGACCTGTCGGAAAATTTTCTGTTTGTCCGTAAATTTTCATCTAGAAATACAGAACTAAAAACTGAAAGTCACCCATCTCCCATTCTGAGAGAATTTAGGGGCAAAAATTAACTTATGAGCACCCATAGTAAAAAATTTACGGCTGTCGGTGGGAAAATTGTAACTTTTTGCCGCCAACGTTTGTAATCGACGACGCCGCTGTATGGTGGTATTTCTGCCAGGGCTTCGCTCGCATCCTCTTTGCCATTCTGCTGTCGCCCTCTCTGTTTCCGCAGACGCCTGGAGGCCCGGACGGACGGACGGACCGTTGTATTGTGTCGCCGCATTGTTTATCCGTCCCGAGAACGTATTATTCCTGTCCGTCCAGCCGGACGATCCGCCATATGGACCTGACACGACAGCGCCGGTGTGGCGTCGCACTGGCCTACCTAATTCGATTTACGACAGGTCAAGTTGGTGAGGATATCGGTTATGGTTGCAGCGTCGACAGCCGGCGTGGTGCTGGTGGCGACTGTCAATACATCAGACTGATACGAACGCAGCATAAACGAATGCCGCCACCGGCTACAACGACGACGACGTCAAAAACTGCACAGAGATGCACAAAACGACGATATTTGTGCCAAGTGTACCGCGGTATCACGATTGCACTGTAAGCTGGCGGGCAAGTCCAAACATTATTTTGTATATGTACGGCGTCAAATTCCTTAGTTCACCCGTATCCAAACAGTCGTATTTAGCTTATTTGCACTCTTCAGAAAACTGGCATTGACAAGTTCTGAAAAATGGTATCGCGGTATATCGAGCAAAGTGCGTTTGGCGCCTCTTTAAAACCTGCTATAGAACGCAGCGGCTGTGATCGGCGACGCGTACATGCAGGATTGACCGTGATGCGTAAATGGGCGCTAGATACCGGTCACTGGTTAGCGCCACGTGTGTGGTCCACCGACAAATCACTTGGCGATTAATCTCTCGGACATGCTAAGCCTCATCGGCAGACTGCAAGTGAGGCTGTGGATTATCCCTAAGCTGCCCCAGCTAGTGAGTCATCAACCGTGAAAATATCGTGAAAAATTCAACTGAAACGTATATCGCCAAACGCTGCAATTCTCTCGAGACATGAAATCGGGCATAGGCCTAAATTGTAATCCTAATTTGTACTAATGTACATATGAAGATACCGACAAGAGTTTGAGGTGTATACATGTATACATTGAAAAATGGCATACACCGGCCAGGCAAACGAACCGCAGAAAATGTCGATGATGGGTAATTACCAGGAAGTATTCCCCTGAACTGATGAAGGGTTTGAGAGTGGGGTGACTGCAGCACGATCATTCAGAGGTGGTCAGCCGAAAGCAATTTCGGTGGGTATCTAGGATCGTGGTTACAGCTGCGTTGGCTAAAGATATCCATAGCATTTGGAAACTGGATTTTTGTGAAAACTGCGTCACTTTCTTCGCCTTTTTCTGAGCTCAAATTTTCTTTTCGTTTCTTTTTTTTCACGTATGAGCTTTTATTTACATTAGCGTTACGGTAGTGCTGCGATTAATGCAAAACGTTTTAACCCGATTTCTACGATAAAATGTTTATATGAGAAACTTGTGTACAAGTATTTAAAGAAGAAAGGCTGAGTAATATACATACTGCGTCGTGATGCAACAAAAACGCTCTTATATAAACGCGACAGCTTTGCTGATGTGATTTCCAAGTCAGTAAAATACAAATGTCATCCAAGCGAAGCATTAGGACTGCATCCGTTGACCGGCGGTATGGAGGGATAAACGGATAAAAACGGATAAAACGCAAAAACGAAAGGCTAATTTGAAGTAATTTCTTGTCGCGATGGCGTGTCCGTCAGTGGTCGAGATGTGGTGGCTGCGTCAGTCAGCTGTTTAGCATTCCGGCGTCGAGGCGGCGGCCGTGACGACATTGATGGAACTGTGTCCGGCGAGGACGTCGTCAGCGAATACAGGACGGACGACGCTCCGGGGACGCATCAGAACCGCATCGCCACGGCGTGACGTC
>Ga0209367_1008343_pt1 | contig 14165 bp, 7 predicted proteins | sample WorMetLIZISLAND2_FD_187412 | JGI IMG/M metagenome (GOLD analysis project Ga0209367, IMG submission 187412) | Marine gutless worms symbiont microbial communities from Max Planck institute for Marine Microbiology, Germany - Olavius geniculatus... ... | reverse complement strand
TCAGCAGCTTTTGTACGGATGTTGCTGTTTGCTACGTCTCGCACTTCAGCACTAAGTAGTTGACATTGACTGTCTTGAGTCTTGACTTAGTGTAGTAAATATTCGTTGTTCTGAAATTTCTTCGTTTGCAATAGCGCAGCACCTCGAAATAACGTCTGTGGAGCCCGTGAATTTCCTGCGAATTTTTGAAACTCTTTCCGTGAATTTTCCGTGAAATCATGCATTTTTTCCCGTGAATTCGGTTGGTCCCTAGTTATCAGATATAAACAGCCTTTAACCTTTCAGCAATCAATCAGCAGCATCTCTACCTCGGCACTGTGTGCAGTGAAGGAAATTGGTGAAGGCACAAGACGTTTTCTCAGAGAGCGAGATGATGAGGCAATGGAACTTAGAGATGCTGCATCGCTCGGCATACTGTCGGCCTACACACAACACACAGTTCATGTATCAATAATTTCAATATGGTTTAAGCTACACCCATTAGCACAGTATATAGTATCAATATCGCTCAAATAGCACTCTTACAACTGAGCCGACAGAGACTACTAAACCAGCAACGATCATCAGAGCTGCAAAAATTAATGAAAAATCACACAATTAATTGTTTAAAAAAAGCAACGATAAGCAAAATTTTCACCGTTAAAATGTCAGCTAGTCAACACCATGATTGATGATGTTATAAGATAGATAGATATATGGATATCATGACGGGCATTGAAATCATCTGAGTCATCTGTTTTTTTCTAAAAAAAGTCAACGTTTTAGTCTGCCTATAAAGCTGAGTTAAAAACACTTAACAATTGTGTCTTAGTGCATCCTTATACTTAAAATCTGCTAAACAAAAATACAGTTACTTTGGCAATGTTTCCACTGGTAGCTTATGATCGAAATTAACTAAACATCAGTCTTTAAAAGTTAACAATCAAAACATTGTAATCATAATCACTACCTCAAATAACCATGCAATAACTGCACAATTACAACACAAAACTGCTGGATGATAAATACAGACCAGACGTGAAGCTGACTGTATATATGAAGCTGGCGAACTGACAAGGCTGCTTTCAGTCACTCGCGCTGCTGACGATGCAGCTGTATCTCGACGTCGGCTACAAACAGATTAATGTCTGATAAAATGAACTCATCAGAATAATGCCTTTAGCTAATTTAATGCTGACCCGTATTCAAAGACAAAAGTAAAGTCATTCCACCATCCATGCCAGCAGGAGTAACTAAAATACAATAGCATAATGCTATGTATAAATAAACGCAACATCAACACGTCACACAAGTGCTGCCAAAAAAGGAAAATTTCAACACAGTTTTCTCTAAAAGTATTCCCGCACCGCTGACAATTCTCCGACTTGTGCCTGACAGGTAGCAACTCAGTCAATCAAGATTATTTTTTAACAAATACAGCAGCATAATGGTTATGGCTGAAAACAGTCAGAGTATTAGAATAATCTGTTCAAAGTTAGCACAAACTCACAAACAAACCTGTAAAAAATGAGGCCAAAATGACATAATGTAATACACCTGAATATCATACCAGCAACAGAAAAAATGCAACTGAAATAAATGCGTAACAGATACTTATCGAGAATGAGAGAAAATGGAAGGAACGAATTACAACATCTTCAAGTACCGGGAGGTAATTCTGAAATGTAAACCATTTCCGGATTTTTTGGAGAAAAGATCACACTGCTGGTGCTGCTAATGTTAATGATAAAAAACACTTGAAAACATCTCTCTTCACTGCCTGATTGTTCACTGAAGCTCTGCATAAATATTTAAGAATAATAGTACGAGAAGGCTGCATGCTGAACCTGGTGTGAGAAGGTACAGAGCTGGTGGAGCCTGAGAGTGAAGTCCAAGTTGAGTGTGAGTATGGATGGTGTCGCCCCCTGGTGGACTGCATCGGCACTACAAACCTGCCACTGTCATCACCAAGCAGCTGCATCTGTGACTGTTTCACACACATGCACACCAGCATTTATAACCCAGCCATCTCTGCCTCGCAGGTAACACTGTTGGTTGCATCGATAAAGTTACTTGACGGTAGCTGGGTTAGCACTGAGACGGGTGACCGTTCGCGGGTGTAATATCTTCGTATTCGACCAAGTAACCCATGCCAACTCAGCCTAGTCATTCTCCATGGGTAGGCAGAATGAGTACTGGTAGTGGTTACAGCCATCACCAGGGAAAAAGCTAGTTCAGCATAATAGAAGACCCTGTTACCAGGACTGCTGGCATACTGACCAAGGCTGCAGTGGCAGTTAAATACAGCTGGCCATCCATCCCACTTGGGCTATATGCTAGCTTAATTAGGTCAAGCCCCACCAAAAGACGGGATAAGCTCCCACACAATGGTCCTAGCTGTCTGTGCAAAATCTTCACTCACGCACATGAAAAAGAGAACAAAAACAAACTATTTGGTTTTAGTTGTGTTTCGACTTTATGTCAACAGCACTCAACACCTGACACAGGCATAAAACAAAACACAAAAAAATTAAAACAAACACAAAACTGAAACAATGTTCTTGTGTTTTTGTTCTATGTATGTTTCACATGTACGAACAGCCTTGTGCCAACACTCAGCAAGCTGTTTAAACAACAACTAAAAGTTGTACCATCACCTGCCAGTATTGCTGCATCACAGCAAATTTGGCTCCGCAGTGCAATTACTTATACTCAGCTAAACACAATGCCATTCAACAACCCTGTCAGTTTTGTCACTGACTGTAAAATCGTGACACTCAAGTTTTCTTTATGTAAGTAACTAGTTACATAAATGGATATCGTAAAAGCACGGTAACAACAGTTGGTTTCTGTTAATTACCCGTGTTCGATATCTCTGCATGGAGACGTAGGATGCGTTGATCGGACTACGTTCGGCTGGCACAGATAGTGATGTGGATGATGACCGGTTACTACTAGTGGTTGAATTCTTGCGTAATCGTTTGCTACTTCGTTTATCAGCATCATCATCTTCATTTGCTTCGGAGCAGGAGGTCACCTGGCGTTTGGTCTGCTGAGTAGTAGTAGCTGGTCCAGATGATAAACTGATACGAGAACTAATTGTGTTAGAAGATAGGTTTGTTACATCAAAGTCCATTGACTCAAAAAGTGAAGTCCGGTTGATCACGACGGGCTTGTTAGTTACTTGATCAGGCACAGTGAGCAATCTTCTGAATACAACAACAATAGCCGACAGCCATATAAACCATCTCATTTCACTGCCGAGTCAAATAACCTCAGACATTGCTTTCAGTTTCGGAGCTGGTCTTTGCTACAGTTTGCCACTAGTTTTAGATACCATCATATGAACTAACAACAACTGGTTTAAGCAGATTTTACTACAGGCCTCTAACCCAATTAACACCAGAACCTTGATCCCCATTCTCGGAACTTCCTAGCGGTGAAAATTTTCTCAAATCTTCCATAAAAACTTCCTTACTTTGGACAGTTAACATTTATTAAGAAATTTCCTACCTGAATTCTCATGTCCTAGTTCTTCTTTTATCAAAATCTAATAGCAACCAGGGCCAGCAATGTTTAACAGTGACATCATCATCATCTGCATCAACTCAGTAGCAAACCTTGTCCGTTTGGCAAGCTGTTCAGCAACTGAAGGTGACTGTGTTGTTGTTGCATCTTCCTCAGCTGATGAGCGCTTTCTGCACATACCATAAAATAGTTCAGTTTACTTGCATTAAAAGTGGCTTATTTAGCTCAAACAACAAGTTCTGTAGTCGTTGGTCAGAACTTGACTAACAATGTCAAACTCTGTATGCCTCTGCCTTGGATATATTTCAGTCACCTTGTCTCTGTGCCAAGTTTAATGAAAAGCCATCAGTGCACAGTCCAGGTATGAATACAGCAAATACATCACAGATGGATTCATGGAAAACACACACATAGGTGATTTTTGTCTCCAAAATTTCATGCATTCATCCTTGCCCCAAAGTCCTTTAGTGGCAAAAGTTTAAACAAATTTTGTCAACAAATACATGAAATATCATGCTAAGGAAGGCAAAAAGTGCAGTTTGGGGTATATTCAACCCCCGGTGACCATGACCCTCGACCTTGACCCCAAAATTTGACATGTTCATCCTTGCCCCGAAGTCCATTAATGGTGAAAGTTTGGTCAAATTCTGCTAACAAAAACGTAAGATATCTCTTGCTAACGTGTATTCGGGACTCACGCATGCATTCAGTCATGCTTGGATGCACGAACATTCAGGAAACATAATGCTTCCGGCGACTACGTTGGCAGAGGCACAAATATCAGCAAAAAACATCCATTCTCCAAGTTTGGGTACAGAGTTACCGACCTCTTGCCATACAGACTGGAAGTAGAAGTAGAAGGTTGAGTATCAGGCAAGCGTGAGCTAGCAGTGCCACCTACTGATGACGTTGTGAACCTAAGCACAGACATAACAGCAAAACCATGGAGCATCCTGGATTCAATCAAGTCACCAACGAATCTTCAACATCAGACCTGGATAGGGGTCCACCACCAACTTGGCCCAGTCCATTTGCTGTTCCATTGGCCTACGTAAACATTTGGAGTCCTAGGGCTGACCCAACCTGTTGACTGTACGAGCCAGCTGTTTGACTAAGCTAATTCTCTAGGCATAGCAAGACACAGGCATGATAAATACAGATCATGCTAATAACTTATGTTCTGAGCATATCATGACAAAAAAACAACACAGACACATTACTACTATGTTTCTGCATTTAACTGATGTCCAGCCGACTTTTACTAAATTGGCCCAGGTTGGCTATATCCCAAATAAATAAGTAGCAGGTTTTGTATATTCTTAATGCCGTATCAAAACAACAAAGCACTGCATATAGCGATGACAACTGATTACAGCAATGCACAGAACAAAACACAAAGTAAAAGTGACCAGAATCTGGCCTCCATGAATCTCAAACAAAACTCGCTTTAAAAAATCAAAAATAAATTATTAACCAAAAATAACACTTCCAAAACTGGCTAAGCTGATTTTCCGACTATATTTAGTACTCCAATTTTTACACAATTTATGAAGTCTATTTTAAATACGAAGCACATTATCACCATGAGCTTCAATAACACAGCTAAACTGTTCCAAATAATCATGAATAACTCAGTTTGAAATGTTTCCAAAAATCACAGTGCACATCCCCAAAAAATGTTTAAAACTGACAACTCGCTAGTCTCTAGCCTAGCTAACCAGGCAGTAGTTAGGAGATTAAAATCTGACACAAGAACTAACATCAAAAGTCAAACACTAAAATAAATAAAAACACTAGAAATTTGGAGCAAAGCCCAATGTGAGTTTGCCCAGCACCGTAAGTCCAAATGGAAGAAAAATTCAGGGTGAGTGAAATTCACGTAGCACAAATTCAAATACATCAGCATATGCAGAGCACGAAATGTCAACTTAGGGTGGCTCAACATGCGTGCCTATAACTTTTTTGTTAATGGACCAAAGTAAACCATATTGTTTGTTCAACTCCAGACAGAACGTGCTTGTTAATGCTATTGACCACTTGCCGATATCTCTATGTGTTCCAGGGATATTTGCAGTCAAACTCGAAAGTTGTCCTAAATCTCACCAAATTTTGAACGTTTTTTTGCTCTCCCAAATTATAAGAGGGGGGCAAAAGTTGTACACTCGTTATCATCCCCACTATAGGCCACGTCACATGGCAAAGTTTTGTGGGGCTACTACCACTGCCTCCAAAGTTATAGGCACACATTTACAAAATTTTAAGCCAATTTATCACCCCCATTGAAAAAAAATTGTATGGTCCCCAGTGGGGGAGCGCTAGCAAGACTTGGTCATTCTCTAATGCATGTAAAAAATTTAAGGGCACATCACACCTACAGGCCAAAATATGGTCTTTCAAAAAAGTCAACTTTCGTGGGTATAATTTCACATCAAGATCTTTGTAGTTAGTAGACCAAAGTTCACTGTACTTTTTTCGCCGAAAGCGAGAAAAATCGCGGTTGATCGTGAACTTGTCCAATTTTAAATATCTTTATCTGTTCCGGAGATATTTGCCATCGAAGTTTGAAGACGTCCAAAAATGCGTAAAATTTTGCAAGTTTTTAGCCCAGTAAATTCTTTTGGGGGAAGGCCCCTGAAATTTTGGACCAGGATTATAATAGTGAACACAATTCTGATCATGGTGCAAAATTTCGCGGCAATCAACTGAGAGAGCTCGGAGATATCATGTCACGAGGAAAAAAAATGCCAGTAGAATATAAGTCCGCTCCGAAAACTATCGTTTCCAGGCAGACTAATTACACAAAAAGAAGCATCAGCAAATGATCTGGAAGGACACTCACAACTGAGCAGTTGGCCGTATCACATCTGGCGGGGCTACTTTGACAGTCAAGGTGTTCCGCAGCATACGAGTGTTATGCTGGTCAAGCGTCAGCTGATCTCGGCCTGCCAGCCGCACTTGTGGGAGGATACCAAGTGCCTTGTACTGTGGATGATAAACACTGTATCCAATAGCAGAGGAAGTTGATGAACTCCGACTGACATCATGGATGCCACCAGCCGACCCACTCCTGTACACAAGAAGTTATGCAAATTCATCAATATACAGGGTGCGGCAGAAAAAAGTGGACCCCTAAAGTTTTTTGCTGTTTTCTCAGCAACTGTTTGGAATTTTAATTTGAAATTTTACAGATTTATTTATGAAAACCTTCTACATCTAAGTGCCAAGTAAAATGTGATTCTGTTGAAAAGCGATGAAGTTACAGACTTTTTAACATGACCGCCTACCGATTTTTCAGCATTCAAAAATGTTCCGGCTACAACACCAGTTTAATAACATCATTGAAACAACACAGTTAAATTATGATCAGATGCCAGAATTCCATTGTCATTGCAAATGTTTGAAATGTTCACTGTCAGCTCCAAGCTACAACACCAGTCTCCAGTCGCCTTATTTGAGAAATCTTTTACAGCCTTGTCAATCGGTCCCTGTGGCAGGTTACCCCAGATAACCTGAAGCACCTCCTTGAGCAGGGTGGCCACAGTTTGGAAAGAAAAAAATTCAAGAACTTTTCAAGGACCTTAAACTCACTTTTCCAGACCTATTTTGTCGACGTTTCTGCTAAGTTACAGAGGTTTTAGTTATGACAATTATGGACAGTATGCAATGTTTTGGCATCAAAAGAAAACCATTAGGCAGCACAAAAAAAATAAAATTTCTAACCTTACACAGCAGGTGATGCTTGCTAATCCACTTAAGTTCAGCAACTCAGTAAGTAAAATGTTGTGTACTGGATATTTTTGATGTATGAATTAAGTGCAAAATTTTAATGCTGGGTATCAATGATTACTGTACTTAGATTCAAGGACTTTCAAGAACCTTTTACATCAAATTCCAAAACTTTCAAGGACCTATTCCATTTTCAAGGACTTTCCAGGCCCTGGAAAAATGAGCATTTTTTTCAAGGACTTTCAAGGACTTTCAAGGCCCTATGGCCACCCTGCTTGAGTTCGGCTCATTTTCAGCTTTGTTTCAAGCTTGTGGTAAGCTTCCAACATTGCACGGTAGTCCATGGAGTTTTATATTCGACGAATTTGGAGGCCATTGGTCTTTTGTGATAAAATCTGGACAGCTGGCCTGCAGCCAGTTCTGTGCGCTGCGTGGCACTGCGCACTGTGTGCTGACGCACCGTCCTCCTGGAAGATGAATCCGGTGAGCAGCCAGCGATTGCTTTAAAAGAACGATAGTTTAGTGAAAATTTTTAAACAATATAAATTACTGTTTGTCACAATGTCACTGTGACATCATCGGCAGTAACGTGTAACCAGTTTTTAAAAATTAAACAGCATTTTTAGCTTGAACATTTTTAATGCTAAAAAATCGGTAGGTGGTCATGTTAAGAAGTCTATAACTTCATCGTTTTTCAACAGAATCACATTTTACTTGGCTGTTAGATGTAGAAGGTTTCAGTAAATAAAGGTGTGAAAATTCATATTAAAATCCCAAACGGTTGCCGAGAAAACGGCAAAAGCTTTAGGGGTCAACTTTTTTGCAGCACCCTGTAGTATCTTTATTTTGATATACACTACGATTACTAAAGTAGATGTGACACTCTGCCGAAATCTGCCAAACTAAAAACATAGAATTCGAAACCTCAACCAATCAGCAACTGTAGCATTACTACAAATGCAAATTGCTGCGATGTGCTAACCCCATTGCCAGTCGTTGAAACTGTGGCAGTAGATGCTGATGACTTCTAACACTGTCAGTTGATCCGGATCCAAATAGGGTCAACAACGTCCGCGAAGGCGTCTGATGAAGGCTATCACTTAACACTACTCTATTACTACTACGAATAGGTGGTCGTCGAAGTTCGGTCTGATTCAAGTCACTACTGAATAACGGAACTTGTTTCGTAAGATCCCGCTCAGCTTCCCTGGCCTGTGGTAATGTTAGTATCAGCGGGCTGTTTGTAGTGACATCACCACGGCCTCTTGTAGACGTTCGAGCACCAATCGTAGCAGTGCCGTGGCCTATGTAATCACTGGTGCCGGCACCGAACATGGGCAGTTCCACGTCCGAATGTGCCCGGATGCAGTTCGAGTTATTCGAGTCATTCAAATTGTCGGCCTCCGCGGTTGACGGCGCCTGCAGGTGGTTGGCGACGGCAGCCGGCATTCGTGACCAACTTTTGCGACGCCCCTCGACGTCCGACACATCACTGGCAAACGCCAGCAGACACGTAAACACGATCATCAGTAAGCAGGCGACCGGAAACGACAGTTGGTTGAGCACGGCGTGTCCGACAATGGCGACGCTGGCAACGATAAACGCCGCGAGATAGTACACGCCACGAGTCAGCATCGTGTACGCATGTGCGGCAGACAACTGTGGACCAACAAAACAACGCCATTAAACTGAACCATACCACTTATCACTAGCTTTACACTACAAAATGGAGACCGGAAAAACAACAACACGACAGCAGGACCGCAGACGTCGGCTCCGAGCGTAGAATATTTAACATTGTTTACTTTTTGGTTACGATCAGCTGATTTGCATAAAATGTTTGTTGTTGAATGATTTTCACATATAATTTCGTTGCGCTCAGACGTATATGAGTCATTGATATAGCAGAAATAATATAAGGCACATTTTTGTGTGAAAATGGCGTCAAATTTTGTTGACGGCGACGGTGTCACGGAAGAACAACGCCCGCCGGTGGTTTACGTTACTCGCTCGGAAACGTTCAGCGCTTGTCATCGTCTTCATAGGTCATCATTGAACAAATATTAAGAAATTCAGCTTTTATCTTATATTAAGTAACTTGTAACATTTTTAGCAGTTTGATTGATTAACTGTCATGTGGTTGTGTGTGTCTGCAGTTCGCAGATGAACGATGAAGAAAATGAGAAACTGTTCGGTCCATGTAACAACTTGAATGGCCATGGTCATAATTATAAAGGTCTGTATTTTTGATTGAGTTTTTCTTGCTTTATATATTTGTGCTATGATGCATTTTTGCCATTGTACTTCTGTCTAGTTGTTGGCCGCCTATGCGTGCACAATGTTGACTTACGTTGATTGTGTAACAGTATAAAACCCAGATTATTCTGGTGCATATTTGTTGCAGCAGCTAGACCTGCGAGTCAGGTCGATCAAGTCAACTCAAGTCGACTTGGGCCTTCCAAGTCGGGTCAAGTCTGTATGTAGCAGCGTCACCGTCTAAATTTTCTGGTGCCATCTGTTTCATTACAAGTCATTTTAAGTCGACTTCTGAAGTCAGCTTGACCAGTAATCTTGCATCGAGCAGTTCTCTGAAACACGCCTATCGATGAGTTCTGGCAAACAAGTTAATTTGTAACATATTTCAGTAGCTGTATATAAAATAAAATTTTACATGCCTAGATTTTAGACACAGAGCTAATTTTTCCATAAGCCTTAACGGTTAGCCACAATACATCCGTTACAGATGAACAGACGACAATGATGCTATAAACGCCGGAGAGCTGTAGCACGTCAAAAAACACTCGCATAGCACACAATTTTTAACTGTCTGGATGAACTTTTTTCAAGAAATGACAATTACAAAACACGTCTACAGAAGGAATAAAACACTTAACGAATAGGGTCAAACCTGCAATATACATGCAGCGTTCATGCAAGTTCATCACAACTTCTGAACGTCTCAAGTCATTTGAAGTCGACTCAAGTCGACTTGCCGCTGTCAAGTCAAGTCGAGTCAGATCTGCTGAAGTCGACTGCCGTCGACTTGGGGTCATTTTAGCCTCAAGTCGGGTCACGTTTCTGTACCTCAGCGACTCGCAGGTCTAACAGCAGCTTATGATTCATATAATATAATTTGTGGTTTTATTCAGTTGAACTACGTGAATCAGATGCACATCATCGCTGTTATTTTATTCCATATAATTTAATGCAGTTTTGTTGTCTGTGTATAGTCGAAGTGACAGTGAAAGGAAAGGTGAGAAGCATTTTGGTGACTTAATTATGTAAACTTATTGTGCATATCTAAAAGTAATAATTATTGTTAGAATTGTTTACAGTGTGTGTTTATCCCTTTTTTGGTTGTTATTTTTTTTTCCATTTTTTGTCTTTTTTTCCTTTACTTTGTTCTGTCCTATCTTATGGCATAGAGTCAATTTTTGACATGTTACGTCATACAGCTATGCTGTAGGTGTCTGTGGTACGGGTTGTTGTGTGTCCATCTGTTTGTTTGTATGTCTCAGATGCATTGTGGCTACATGATGCGAGATAAGGTTGCTATTGATCGCTAATAGGAAGTTGCATATCAGTTGGCTTTCAAATGACATGAGAATCAATGACCTTGGATTACCTAAGGTCAGTACATGCTATTGTCGCTGAACAGTGCGAGATAGGGCCCAGTGAACTATTGTCAATGTATTATTCGTCAAAGGTTGCAAGTTTGCAGTTTGATTTTTGTTGATTAAGATGGTTGATCGCTGTGGATGTATTGAGGTTGATCCAGTCACTGGAATGGTGATAAACCTTCGAGATCTCAAGCATCTTATTAAGGTTCGTTTTATCTTGTCTCTTTGCTAGAACCACTGTCTGGAGTGGCATAACTGACTGTGAAACTAAATTATATACTCCTGGCAGACAGTGCTTTAAAGCACTTATTCCACAGTTGTCAACGGTTGGTGTTGGTGGTTTTTAATATAAACCACTTTGGAGTTATCCACCCATTATAGTGAGTGAGTGAGTGAGTAGGGTTTAACGTCCCAGCCGACACAGTATAGGTCATTTCGGGGATGGCCTTTTCAGACAGAATGCACACAAACGCAATAATGGAACGGTAAGTTTAAACGTTACAATAAACAGAAAATTTAACCTTTACAGAAACACAAAACACAAAAATACAAAAATGAGGTTAACCTAAAAATGTAAGAACTCCATTATAGGCGGGCATATGTAATTAACATAATGTAAGTTCTAATAATCTTTCCGTGTTATCCTCCAGACAGTCATTAATGTGATAATGCTGCCTATTGGAGGACAGGGGGATCAACCCATTATAGCACTCCAGACACAGCCTTAGAGGTAGGTAGTATGAGTGTGACTGTGGAATGCACATTACCACATATTCGGCAGATAGTCCGACTTTCTTTTCAATTCTAGGACATAGTCTAAAAAATGCAGCTTACTTGTGATGCTGTCTTTGCCTGCGATGAACTCTTGATATGTTCCTAATTTTCAGCCCTTCAAACTACGCTGTCAAATTTCATCATAGTTTGTTTGTAATATATTCATTCATAATTTAATACACAGAGTGACTGACGGACAATGGTGAGAGTACTTCCAGTACCTTCTTCCTTGGTTGAGGTGGTAAGCTGTATTATTGTGCTTTAGGTGGCTGTTATTGATCAGTTTGATCATAAACATCTAGACAAGGATGTCGACTGCTTTACAAACGTTGTTAGGTTTGCTCATTATCATAAATATTATGGTTATAAACGTTTTTAATATCAGTTGTCCAAAAACATTATATTTTTTCATTGATTTCTTTGTGTTTTTCTAAAAATGTGTATTACATCTATGTTCTTGCCGTTTCATTGCCAAGTATCTGGAATTAGTTGTAACCATTCTGTGAAGGAATTATTACTTCTGTCATGCAGTAGGGTTTGTTATCTGGGGATTTTTGTATGTTTTTTGGGGGGGTTCTTTTTGAGAAAAAACATGTAATGTGAGCAAAAGTGAGCTGGCTTTCAGTTGGGGGTGAACAGTAGCAATTATGTTAATTCAGTGTTTTAATCACTTGATAATCTTGTGAACATACAAACAGATATAGCTAAATCATAGCCCATTTCTTTTATGGAGAATTAATTAATTAATATTCGGTGTTAATTCTTATAGAATATATCAAAGTTTACAGCTTGGTTGTCATTTATCAATTATCATACAGTATTAAGTCGCAGCATATATACCATGAGTGGTTCTGTATGCTGTGATTAAGTGATGGTAGAAGTTGTGATATTTTACTGTAGTACTACGGAGAATTTGGCGGTGAGAATCTGGTCAAGTATGACATCACAAATGACTGGTTTTCCTAACATCGAGTTGCACAAGGTCAAAGTTCACGAGACTGATAAAAATGTTGTCACTTACCGCGGTGAATTGACAAACTAAGCTGAGTCATGTTAGCTTCTGACAGTTCTCTTCTGCCATTTGTGACATTGTTTTGGCTCAGATTTGTATGCATTGTTGCGAAAAATAGTGGTGAACTTTGGGGTTATATTTGTGGGGTCAATGGGTCATTTGGGTTTAAACTTTCTACATGAACTGGATGACCCTTTATGATGCCGAGAAAGATTGTAGGGTTAACTGCAATTTATTTGGTGGATATGTGCTAGCAGTTTTTATAATATTGTAACTGTCAATTTTTTTGTTGGAGAATTTGGATAATTCTGACCATGAGATTGAGAAATATGGTACTGGTGTGTACATTTTACAGAGCTCTGTGACTCAGTTTGCCTACATCTTCAACTTATGATGCATATTTTGTAGAGCTGTCAAATTAACGCAATTATTAACATGTTAATGCATTAATAAATTAATGCATGTTAAAAAAAATTAATACATGTACATAAAGTTATGTTAATTTGCTAAATTGTGTGAATCAAAAGTTCCAATATTTCGTTAAACTGCGGTTATTTGACAATCGATTGAATTCAAGTAACTTAACTGTAGTTGCCATTTCATCACTACTGTGAATAAATAATTATTCCAACGACAGGCTAATAGATTTTTATGCTAGCTATGACGTCAGTCATTGTCAATTATACGTTTTAAAATGTTTTTCTAACTTTCTATATTCTACAGGTGGGGCCCCCAAACGTTGCGGGGCCCAGGGTAACTTACCCCTCTAGTCTCTCTGTCGATGGGGCTAACACGTTAATTAATGCGTTAAAAAAGTAATGCAGAGTGTTAATGCATTTAAAAAATTAATGCTTTGATAGCTCTAATATTTTGGCTAGTGGGGTTCCAACTCCCAAATCCCTCTTTCTGGCTAGAACTGGGGCCCCTATCTAGTACATTGTCATTTCTGTTTGTGAAATATACACAGTGATTCATAAAATCGGGGCCCCTTTGTATTTTTGCAAAATTGTTTTACCTTGTGGGCCAATTTCAATAAAGGATATACCAAACTGTTCAGCAGAAAACTGGCTTGGGACATGTGATACTTTTGCTTACTTAACTTTTAAATATTCTTTGAAAATTGTGACATCACATTCACGTCAATATTTACGAGTGACGTTTATTTTAAATTTAATAACAATGCCGTTTTCAGCTGAAGACAAGCATGCTATAAAGTTGTTGCGACAAACTAAACAGTATGGAGCTAAGCACTTAATGTCGATGTTCCCGGAGAAGCAGTGGTCGTTAGGTGGTTTGAAGAAACTGATCCGTAAAATTGACGATACTGGTACTGTTGATAGGCGATCGGCCCCGGGCAGCGGTCGCCCACGCACTGCGCGTGTTGCTGATAAAATCGACAAAGTTGATGATCTGGTTCTGAGCCAGGATAATGCGCCAAATACCCACAGATCTCAGCGACAGATTGCTCGTCAGACAGGCATCTCACAGACGTCAGTTCACAGAATCATCAAGAGCAATTTGCATCT
>Ga0209367_1008342_pt1 | contig 14166 bp, 11 predicted proteins | sample WorMetLIZISLAND2_FD_187412 | JGI IMG/M metagenome (GOLD analysis project Ga0209367, IMG submission 187412) | Marine gutless worms symbiont microbial communities from Max Planck institute for Marine Microbiology, Germany - Olavius geniculatus... ... | reverse complement strand
CTACTGTACAGCTTCTTTATTTTATTACAATTTTTGTCGACCAAATGCTGCACTTTATACGGCTGCCATCTAGGATTCTGAAGGGTGCAGCGCTTACTATCACAGTCACCATTTACACTAGTCAAACGCCGTTGACGATAGATACCGGAGCCGAGGTTAGTGTGTTGCCTAGGAGTCTTGTACATGCTTCCACCAGTTACAATTTCTTTCGAGTCCAAACAAATGAAAACTTTTGGCAACCACACCGTCAGTTTACGAGGACCGTTGAGTTAGCCAACTCAGTTGTGTGACATGAAGATTTCTCACTGCTTTTACGTTGTTGATACTCCGACTCCTGTCATTGGGGGTTACGATTTTCTGAGAGCTGCTTCTTTGGCAATTAATATTGACCACCGTCAGGTGTGGTCTACTCGTCCTGTGACCCAGCTAAGCCCATTTGGTCCAAATCCTCCGGCTTCGGCGCAAAACATCGGCATCCCTCCGAGTGTTTATCGACCGATCCCGCACATCAACGTCGTGTCTTGGTGACGAGTTACCCGACGTCCAGCATGAGAACGCTGTATATCAATCCGCCCGCTACTCTTTTTGGTAACTCACTGAGTTTATCACCGGCAACAATACTAAAACCTAGCGCGCACAGAAGCCGCGTCCCAGCTTTGCAAGTTCTGAGTTGTGGAAACCCAACAGACAGAACCTTCCGGCCGCTGGCTGGAAGTCCCGTAGGTTTAGCTTCTGGTGACATGGGCTAAATTAAACAAGCTTTTAAGACTTTCGCGGTGGCTTTACCTCGAAAGCGCCGTCGTAAAACGGATATTAATTCGCCTAGGACCTCGGCTGTTAAGCCTAAAGGTTCCGTTACTCTTCCAGATAAGTCATCTGAGTCCGTCGTAGTCGCCGATGTCAACCAGCTAAACGTCGAGCACGTTAACGCGGACCAACCAAAGACACAACAGTGTTCCCGTGTCACTGCCGGTGAGTCAAACGAGGAAGCAGACTAAGACGCTTAAGCTTACTTAGAACTCTAATGCTTTTTTGAAAACCAGGTTGATCTCATCCAAGCACAGTTGTTGCATTCCAGCTTAGTATCTTCTGATTCTGAGTACGAGAAAGGATTTAATGATAAGGATATGCTAGACACCGAACAGTATCCTCAAGAGTCGACGAACCTCATCCGACATCTGTCAATGTGTTCGATATATTCGAACTTCGACTATGAGGACAATTACCAAGGTCTGTTGGAGGCCGATTACTACCTGCAAAAGTCGAGAAGTTTCGCTCGGCAGCCGTCTTTGTGCTCGATACAAATTCAGTCGGACGTAGAATGTAAAGAAAATTTAGACGATAAATGCGAATTATTAGAGACAGCAGAATTACCACCATTCACTTCTGCACAGTTGAAAAAAATGTGGGCCAGGACACCGTATTTGGAGTAGAGCAACCTACACCAATTCCGCCTAGTGCGATATAGCATAAAGCATCAAAACATCTTACCGCTAAAAAGATTAGCTCATTATGGAATGCTACGATGAGAAAGCAGAGAGAGGCATTTGAGTGCTACCAGTCACGTCCGGTACGATCGTGCGTTACGCAGTTACCGCCAGAACCAAGCTACTATGAGCCCGAACCTCTCGAATTATGGAGTAGTATGACTCAAGCAGTCCGTTTCAGCGCCAAGTTTGATGCGTTAAAGTTCAACAGTGCAGGACATGCAGTTTACTTTGCCCAGTCCAGCTACATCGAATGACTCAACGCAACCGACGCAGTATTTGAAGGCACAATTATTCTCAGAGTCACCACCGCCTACTTTTTTTCCGGCCTGCAAACCGACGTTCACTTTTCCACTTAGTATATCGTCATTGGTGACTTCTCTCTCGATTAACAATATTTACGTGCCACCACCTCATTTGCCGTCAAACGTTGTCTGTCAGCAGATTACGGCAGTGTACACCGGACCTTCGCGTGTCTCTCAACGTCTTATACTAAGTCTACGTGCTTCAGTTTTCCAGCCGCGCATTACAAGTGAGGCACATCCACGCTTATTAAATCCACCAATTATTTAATTGACGGACACCACGCTGATTTGCAACTCAGTTTACACTTTACCCCCAAACCATCGAGTTGATGTCATACGCTTCTGTTGCGTCTACGTGCCACAATGCTCCGTAAACGTACTGCGAGGCTGACCAACCGAAGCCACCTGACATCGAGTGTGCTGTTCAAACACCTCCAGCGTTTGTACCAGCCGAGCTCACAGGTCAAGAAGTGTCTGAACATTGGCAAAAACTGTTTAACACTACTGTCAAACCAGCCAATCTAGCGGAAGACAACCAGCTTCGTTCAGCAGAAACGTTGCGCAAGAACAGATTTACTTTTGCCACTGGACCGATAGATATGGGTACTGCGACGTCTTCGTACATAACATCGACACATCCGAGGCCAAACCAATTAAGCGGCCTCATCGAAAACCTTCACTCGCTAGAGAAGACGAAAACAAACAATTAAAGGAAATGATTAAAGCTTAAATTATCGAGCCGTTAATGTCACCATGGAGTTCGCCTGTATGTATGGCAAAAATGGTAAGTTTCGCTTCTGCATAGACTAAAGACGTCTGAACAATGTCACCAAAGGAGATGCATATCCAGTACCACATGTCAAAGACACACTCGATAGCATTCACGAAGCGAAATACTTCGCTACTATCGATCTGCTTTTAAGGCACTGGGAGATTGGTTTGACCGAGAAAGCCAAACAATGCTGAGTTTTTTTGCACTCGCAGAGGGCTCTTCCAATTCACTCGAATGCCCTTCGGTCTTACCAATGCTCTTGCAAACTTCTGCCGCCTCATGAATGAGATCCTGCAAGATCTCTTGTACTGAATTTGCATTTGTTATTTAGACAATTTTATCGTCTATGCGGTTACCCCGGACGAGCTCATCGATTGCCTTTCACTCGTCTTAGAAAGAAAGTCTTGTTTTGAAGGCAAAGCCATCCAAGTGTGTGTTGGGACATTTGGTCTTAGCAGATGGTATTAAGCTGCAGCCACACAAAATCAAGAACATCCAAGAATGGAAAACTCCACGTTGCTTACGCGACGTAAAAGCATTCTTTGGTTTTGTTAGCTACTATAGGCGATTTATCAAAGACTTTGCAAATGTTGCAAAGCCACTGTCGCGTCTGAAACGGAAAACAACACTTTTGTCTAAACGTAAAAGGCTCAGAAATTATTCGAACGTTTCAAGCGTGTTCTGGCCTAGACAGTGACACTGGCATATTTTATACCAGACGTCCCATGTATAGGGACGCTTCGGACGTTGTCATTGGCGCCGTACTTAGCCAGAAGATCTAGGGCATAAAGCGACATATAGCTTTTTTCAAATGTTTTAAATGCATCGGAGAGAAACTATTATCCGACAAGACGAGAGTTGTTGGCTGTTACAGAGTCATTCAGACACTTCAGACATTATTTTTTGCGGACCCAGGTGATTTTTAAAACAGACAACCACAGCCTGTATAGGGCGTGTAGTACGGAGTCCAGTAAGCGGATGTCGCATGATCGACATCCAGCCAATCACAGCCCGTATTGCTGTCTGAACATTCGTACTCTTATCTCTCGCTGCCAGTCGGTCTGTAAATGTAAATGTGAAAGCATATCTAAATATACTCGCTAAAAAGTCGTGAAAATAATCCCGTTTTCTCTTAATATTTAGTAGGCGAACCCCCCTCTAAATAGGCAATGTAGGGGTAAGCCATTTAACCCTTACACGTGGTGGAAGAATAGCGAAAGCCACGAGTAAAATTTTAACAAAATTAAGACGTTTCAGCGAGTAATAATTTGAGACCGACCGGCACAACAGACCGCGGCAGAGATCGCCATCAACCGTCAACAACGTGAAATGATTTTTGACGATTTCGGCAAATTACTTTATCTTACGACGTAAGCGGAGAGCGTGAGCCCACAACGTGAGCGGAGACAGACAACCGCACAGAAGCAAGCAGTCAACGGTCAGCAAGCGCGTGAACAACAACGCCGCCGTCTACGCGGGACAACAGTACTGACAACAATACATCTGCTTCGGTAAAGAAGGTATTTCCACTTACGTCGTAAGATAAAGTAATTTGCCGAAATCGTCAAAAATCATTTCATACAACGTAAACCCACTACGCGCAGTCAAAGCGTTGATGACCAAATAACGCATGCGCCGTACTCACCAGATCAAATAGCAACTTTTCAGCGGCAATTGCGTAGCAGTATAGGGAAAGTTTTTGTCCACTTGCACGATTCTAGCCCAAGCGCGTCTAGGACTAGACTGCCTGATTAAAACACTAGTCCGCTTGGAGACTCCCTTAAACAGGAAAACGTGGATCAGGGAGCCACCGCGGCTACTAAATACCAGGCGCCAAACTTTGGCGAAGACGGGGACGCCAACGACAATAATGGCGACCAGTTAGATAACGGACTACAAGACACAGAAGAAGTAGGACACAACGCCGACGCACTTGACGACAATCAGTACTTTATATTTAATTAAGACCAAGTTTTAGCGGTTAATCCCGCTGATAATCCAGGAGTAAGACCAACCCAGGCACCTATGGAGAATAACCAAAATCCAAATCCGGTGCCTTTGGCGCATTTAGCTCACATGGCAGAAGAACGCACATTGCTCCCAGAACCATTTCGGGGGGCTCCCGATCAAAACGCCTCAGAATTTTGGCGACGATTAACCACGTATATGACTTACAGGGAGTTAGATCCTGCTGGTCAACTCAAACTAACCAAGGCTATGATGGTAGATACAGCAGCTGACTAGCTAGAACAACTCCCAGCGACGGACACTGTGACAATACAGGCCTTGCAAACAGCCTTCGAGAGACGCTACGTAAAACCTGCAGCATTACGTTTTCGCAGCGCTTGTAAGGTTTTCCAAAAAAGCAAGAAGTTGGAGAGTTTGTAGACGCCTACGCGGATAGAGTGCGCAGACTAGGCAAGAAAATTGCAATGGACAACAGAACGTTGCTTTATGCCTTCGTTTCGGGTCTTAGATTTAAAATCGCTAACTTCGTTCTTGGACGCAATCCTGACAATATAAACGCCGCCATCGACGATGCCAGAATCGGCGAACTATCGATGAACAAAGGAGCAACGACAGAAATTTGGCTATAATTCAACGACTGGCCGAAATGCGAAAAGACATACAACGCGTGGCCCAAAGATATGACTCAATGGCGGTAAGCGCTCCAATTCAGACAGCGCACGAGATCTCCGATGCGCAAGGTGACGTTTGAAGACACCGAAATGGACAGATCCAGAGGTCGACAGTTGACGCGCCCAAATGTGACCAGAGTGGGATTACCCCAAAGGTTATTTTGGGGTCTTCCGGGGACTATCGTAATTACCCCCGCCAGGACGCTCGTAGCGTCACACGAAACACATCACCGTCACCAGGAATAAAAGAAGGCGAAACCTACCGCGGCGCATACGGTGAAATCCCAAATGAGGCTGTCAATTTCGCACCACCAACAAGATTTCAGCCACAGCAACAATATCAACCGCCCCCCAATCAGGCGGGAGGCAGAATCCCGGGGAGCGATCAAAAATGTGCCAAGTGCGGCAGTAGACCGCACAAAAATTTGATGTTCTGCCCCGCCAATTCACAGCAATGCTTTTTCTGCGGCAAGTTTGAACATTTTCACCGTTGCTGCAAATTGCAGAAGAACAAATGACGCCCAAAAGCGCGCGGTGTTACCGGCCAACATCGTGGTGCTGGCAATTATGCTGTGAACTCAAATTTTAGCGCTAGACAGATCCAGACATTGTAATACAAATTAAAGAACACACCTGATTTTTACCAGATTTTGCACATCAGGATATATGCTGGACTTAATCATCTGCGCAAATTTTGGTGTGAAAAAATTAAGGGGTTTGGGAAATGCGAGGGGTCAAATTTTGGAGTTTCCCATTGAAATGGCTGGTCACCCTTACAACAGTGTTGCGCTACGGCGCAGCCTGTGTTTGGGGCCAAAGTACAACTGCCTGACAGCTTTCATTACTCGCAGAACTAAGGTTTTATTTAAATGTTAATGTTTAGCATTTGGTTTGATCGTTTCCGAAGCAGGTTTTTGTACATCATGGCACTGATGTTCAAAAACAAACAGAAATTTAACTACTGCTGGTACTACGTGGATGACTTAATTTGGTGCAACAGAACGTTTGAAGAACATCTGGAACATCTCAGAAACATATTTGCTACCATCAAAACTAACAATCTGTGCATCAATCCCACAAAAACAATGTTAGTTTTTCGTAAAGTGAAATTTCTAGGTCATCAAATGACCTCTCAGGGCATCAAAATATTGCCCAAAAAGGTTAAGGTTATTCAGAATATCACGCCGCCGAAAAACAGAGTTTGCAACGTATTTTGGGACTTTTACTATATTTCAGAAAATGTATACCAAATTACAGTAAGCGTACAGCCGCAATGCGACAGCTACTAAGATCAAACACAAAATTCGTTTGGTCCGAGCAATGCAACACGGAGTTACAGGATTTGAAGCAAACATTGTCTAACGCTCCAATTTTGAGTCTATTACGAAATGACAGACCTATATACTTGTACGTGGATGGAGCTATAAGTGGCCTAGGTTCGTGTGTCAGACAATATGATGACGATGGCGTCCTACATGCCTTGTTCTTATATGTCTTTGGCCACGACCGATTCGCAGAAAAAAATGGACCACGGCACAGCTAAAAACAGCAGGCATAGGCGTGGCGTTACATCAAAATGAAACCATATTTCTTCACAATACTATCCACGTTTTCACGGATAATGCATCTGTTTTGCACAGGCATCGGTATAAACCGACGAACAGCCGTGAAAAACGTTTAATCAGCTACATTAGCCAGTATGGCCTACATATTTATTACATATCTAGAAGAAATAATAAGCTGGCTGATTGTTTAAGTAGATTACCAAAGGATCTTAAATCTTCTGACGTAGTCCATTTCACGCCTTCTAATACATTAAAACAGAAAAATTTTTGCTTCCCATCACTGAAGGTCACTCGTCGGAAAATGACTCTGACGACCCAGAATTTGCAAACGAGTTGAACGACAGAACTAGCGAATGGATAAACTATAGGATTGAAATTAACAAAAGAATCACTAATAAAAACAATGACCAGGCGCTGAACACTGATGCCATCGAATTCGTACTCCAGAAGCCATTATCCAGCCCCTCATTCGACACAGGCGATAACGCCGAACATGACCTACAGGCAGACACCAATATGCTGACTCACGGAAAGCATAAAACGACATGTCCACTACTCGACCAACCGACTAGACAAAGCGCTAAAATAGCAGAGCGTAGAGCAAGGCAGAATATCACCAGAGATGGACAGACAAATGTCAGAACCCAGGACACCAGACAACCGTCACTAACGAGCCTAGACGGAATACTAGACCAGAACTCGACAGTGGACCAATCAGACAATTCTGCTGACAAACAAATCAGCATTAAAGAGACAAATGAAACACAGCCTAACCAAGATGACCAGACTGCAAATGACATCTAAACGACTTGGGCAGAGACACCAGCAATTGATAGTAAGAAAACAGACGAAGAACGCACGACGGAAGAAATAATGAAGATGACGAGCAATCCAGATATTGCAGCGGACGATTATTTGACAGACGAGTATTTCAAACCGATTTATAAATACTTGACGCTGGATAAGCTGACAGGCCATAACGACACTGACCGAAAAATCATCTTAATGTCTGAAAACTATTACCCTGAAGGCAAGTTATTGTACAAGGTAACGCCCACACGCGGACGTAAAAAGAAACGTATCGCGTCGAGTTACCATCAATTATGTATACCCAAACAGTATACGGCAAAATTTTTGAACGACTGGCACAGTCTGTTAGGCGATTACAGGGAAGGCTACTGCCAACCCTTCGAATGCGTTATTGGTGGCCAACGATTTTGACTAACGTCAAAAACGTTTCCAAAAATTGTGACGTATGCCAATGTTCTAAAATATTACCCAAACAAAACCGTCTGACCTTAAACCCTTGGCCTGTCCCCACCAGACCATGGGAATTAATCAGTATAGATCACAAAAAGCTTAGTAAGAAAACCACGCTGGGAAATGCCCATATTTTAGTATTTTGCGACCATTTTTCAGGCAAAGTTAAATACTGCCCTGTGCCAAGTGAAACAACGTTTGTTACAGCGCAAGCATTTGTCAGAAAAAATCGTGGCTCGAAAAGGCACACCATTAATCTTGGTTTTTGATAAAGCCAGCGGTTATATGTTATTTTTTCCGTACCGTAACGAAATTATTGGGGGTACGTCACCGTTTTACGGCCTCGCTCTCAAAACAGAGCAATGGACGGACCGAAAAAGCAATCAAGCAGCTTAACGCTGGGTTGAAATTGTACTCGAGTCCAAAGGTAGATCACCTATCTTTGGAAAGTATTTTGCCAATCATCGAATTGGGGGTACGCGCCAGCGCAAAACAAGATACCAAAATGTTTCCATTTGCTATTTGCCACGTATATGAGATGAGAATCTTAGTGGCGTCAGATGTTGACGCACCTAGTTTTTGCAGCAGTAAAGCTGAGGACTATGCCAAATGGCTAAAAACTAGGATTGACATGTTACACCAGGCCGTTCGAGCAAATCGCATAGAAAACAAGGAGAGCATGAGACAAAAGTATGACAAAAATACAAAGCAATTCCTTCGCAATTTGCGCCGGGAGATTGGGTACTCATGAAAAATGTCAGAGTGCCTCCGAATTCTAATAGAATTCTGACGCAACGACCCTACGAAAAAAGGCCGTTTATAATAATTGCCGATGTAGTACAACATGAGTTCTGAAGGTGAAATTTTTAATCTTCGCCGTCTTCAAGCCAAGTCAAAGGTCATGTTGTCAGTCATCCGAGAGCTGCTGTTCGCAGATGATTGTGCCATCATGGCACATACAATAGAGCTGCTCACCGACTGTTTCGCCAAAGCAGCAAAGCGGTTTGGACTAAAAATTAACCTCAAGAAGACAGAAGTACTGTTCCAGTCTACATCGTTTCCTGTGTTCTACAAGCCCACAGTTACAATTGATAACACTCCGCTGAATGTTGTGGACAAATTTTGCTATCTCAGCAGTGTGCTGTCTAGGAATGCTGACATTAGTGACGATATAGAACGTCGAATTGGTGCGGCCTGCGCAGCATTTGGGAAACTGGAAGCCCGTTTGTGGAAGTCACGTGACCTCAAACTCACTACCAAGGTTCATTTTTCAAGGCCGTGGTCTTGCCAACTTTGCTACATGGCTGTGAGTCGTGGACACTGTATAGACGCCACATTCATGGCCTCGTCAAGTTCCATCTACGCTGCCTCAAACACATAGCAAAAACCAAGTGGCAAGACAAAGTTCCAAATACAGACGTTCTCAAACGATGCAACATCACAGGCATTGAAGCAATGATTATGCGCTCTCAACTGCGTTGGGCTGGCCACCTCACACGTATGCCAGACCACAGAATCCCAAAAATCGTCTTTTACTCCAAGCTTCAGCATGGTGCCAGACCTAGAGGTCGTCCAAAGATGCGGTACAAAGACAATCTGAAGGCAAGCCTGCTGTCTGCTGGCATTGATACTAGCTGCTGGGAGTCTGCAGCTTTTAGTCGTACAACATGGCGCAATATTTGCTTCAAAGGAGTTAGCAATTTTGAAGAGAAAAAATAGATCTAGTTATCCAGAAACGCCATCGGCGCAAGGATCCGTCCAAGTTACTGTCCACTCAGTCAACTCAACTTGTCTGCGCAATTTGTAGACGCCGATGCTGAGAAAACTTACAATACCGGCTCACGCCGCTGACCAGAGACTCATCAGTTCTGTCTGTCAAAACGGGAGACTCCATCATCATCATCACAACATGAGTCAACGGGGCCCGCGTTTAAACTAGCAGAGGTTAGCAGTGGAAACCCCAACGTATTGTTACTTTGCAGTCCGCGGCTGTGGGGGTAGCATATAGTAACACAGAAAGCAAAATTTACAACATATTGCCAATTCTACTCTTTATGACGAAATACTACAAACAAACTACGGTTACGCGATCAAAGCAACTCGTAATCAAGTCCAACTCACAAGCAACCAAGGTCGTATGGTGTTTCTCTTTAATATCCGACACCAAAGTATGTTGCGAGACATACCAGCACTGCAAAATAAACCTAAACTGCATTGGGGACCGTCACTAGTCAGAGACAGTTTTACTTCTAGTCTTGGACACCCATGCCTAAGACAGTGCAGTCACAATGAGTGTAACTAATGTCGTAGCATATTGGACATCGCTAGAAAGTTATATTTCCTCAGGCAACCTTGTTACCTTATATCCTGTTACACATAAGACAACGTGAAATCAGCGAACTTTGGACCTAAGAGCCAACCAAGACAAAAGCGAGGCTTAGAAACCATCATCGGTGGAGCCCTTGGATGGACATTTGGTCTAGCCACGGGGAGTGACGTAAACGAAATTAAACACTTGATGTATGAGGTCCTGCAAGGAACCAAACAGGCTGTAAACGCCTGGAGTCGAGGCCAAAACCTGGTTACAAGAGTAACAAAGTTGACGTCGGAAAGATTCCAACATATCGACCAATTACCCAACCTTACTTGCCGAACGTTAGGGATGGAGAACGACAGGTTACAAGAATTGCGTCATGTGAACCAGACTACTCAGAAACTGTTTAGCGAGACAATCGAACAAATAGACTTGGCCATAAAGCACCTTCACGAATCCGAAAGTTTGTATTTGGCACTAAAAAATTTATCTAACTAGAAATTAGCACTCAAAGAGCGCAGACCTCCGTTGAGGCAATGTTATTTGCCAGGTGGCGTCACCATATTTGCTTTGCCAGCGGTTCCCGTATGCCGGTTCCCGTATGCCCCCTTTGACGCAATGGTAACGAACATTTCAAAGTGCTCCAGAATCCGGGATTTTTTTTCGGATCACCCCCAAAATTAAATCACTGCTAGCTTGTGCCATGCCCAACATAGACTCAAAATTTCAGAAAGATCCGTCCATAACTTTTTGAGTTATGTTGTTAACAAACAGACAAACAAACAAACAGACAAACAAAAACCGGCAAAAACATTACCTCCTTGGCGGAGGTAATAATAGACTTAGTCACTACCTCGTGGACAATAAACAATTAAAAGACAGTCTCACACATTTATCAACTAGCATAAAACAACAAACGCCCGACGCAGAATTAGTGCGTAAGTCTATTCGATAGTACTGCGTCGAAAATAAGGTAGCGACAGCCTTTTACGCAACAACGAAAAGACTTTGATGTCATTGTCACAGTGCCCATTACGCGAAATAAAATTGTAGCTTTATTACTTATTTGAAAAATAACGTATTTTCTTAATTTGGCTCTAGACGAACAAAAGTATCACACGATCCTTACCGGAGGTTATTGTTATATTTTATACAATCCGTTGTGGACAACCTATCAGATTTGTTTTGCACATTCGAACAAAAAATAAGCTGTCTAATTAGAATCAATAATCAGAAAATTCATCTGCATCCTACATAAGAAAAAACGTGCACTTGCATTATTTGGCACTAACCTGGACGAAATCAAAAAAAAATTATGCAAATTCATAGTTATTTTTGGAACACTAAAACCAGAAGTCTATAGAATAGGCGAAAACAAAATTCTCTTAAACAATATTTTAACACTGACAATAAATCGCAAAAAGACGCTCCTAGACTCAAGCGCAAATTTAATATTGACGCTTGAAACACTATTGTGCAAGTAAATATTACCACTTCGCAAAGCATTTTTAATATTCCATGCAAAACGAAAATTCACGTTCACAACGAGACCTTTTTTACCTCGGAATTCTGCAACATTTTTTATCTCAAATCGACACAACCTTCAAAATACCGTATAATATGGTCGTCCTAAAACATTTTTTGTCAATAATCACAGCCTGTTAAACGACCACCAAAATTCAAACGAGCTAAACCAATCTATTGACGCCAGATTACCAGAACTAGCCGTAGAATCGGCTGAGTTCAAATATCTTCTGGCTAGCAAAATACAGTCAGAGCTCGACTTAGAAGTGGCTTTGAACGCTTCGATATCACAAAAACGGATTTTTGATTAAATCGGTTCCGTTCTTTGGGAGAAACTCCTAACGGTCTCAAGCCAAATGACCAATTTCTCAGTCTTTCGATGGCAAAATTGGATTATGCTGCTGAATGCTGTAATAACAGTTTTAAACAGTTTTTTTCTCGTGCTTTTGAGTCTAAAATTTAAAGCAGGAAGCTAAAGCTGATTTAGTCTTTACCTTGTTACCAAAAGCAACTATAGCGACTTAAACCGCCCCAGAATTAGTTCATGAACTCTGGCAAATGGAGTAAGTGAGTTCGTTGGAAATGAAGTAGCATAATGCTTGTTATAATCTGCCTGATTTTACTGGCATTTTTCTCGACGTATTAAGCACGCGTCAGTTTGGATATTTTGGCAACAAATTTTTTATTTTAAACACACAATGGCATATCTAAAATATTCTTTTGATTATTACCGTTTCACCGTAAATTTTACAGGGCTGGAAATTAATAGACTTCGGCGTTTTAGATTCGTGAAATTACAAAACTGCATGCAAATTATGTCGAGACTGACAGCACTTGATGAAAACCTCTCAATCAAATTGTATGTTGCTCCGTGGAAAATTAAAGCCTTGGAAAACGTGATAGTTAACACACATTATGTTTTGGCCACGATCTATGACCGCGATCACCATGTGATCGATGTCATTAATTTGACAGACCCTACGTCGCAAGGTAATGCGACTCAGAGAGGTCAAATTGGACGAGACACGACGAGATCACAGAAACAGAATATCTACCCATCTCTACACTAAACCAATTTTTAGTGGTCGGCTGAAAATTGGCCTAACAATCTGCAATAGTCGGCTTTTAGTCACTTTAGGACGAACATTTAGACTCAAATTGGGGAATGGGCGTAGCGGAAATAAACCAAATACGACAGGTAGGGCTATGTCGCTAGCTTGGGGTGGCCATCGCGCTCTTGCCGTACGCTTTTGCCGGCGAGCTATCGAGACCACACTATTTTACCCGGGAGGGGCATAGTCTTGCGCCTTTTAGGTTGACGTACGCCCAGGGACAGATTTCGGTCAAAAGCTTCAAGGTCGTCTTTAGAAAAAGGTGGCCCTTCAGATATTTGGATGGGAACAAGTTTTACGCAGAGAACACGTGTTGTGCACCAAAGTGCACAGGTAAAACGCGTCAAAGATTTGCAAGTCATAGTTACATTGTGATTACATAATACGTACCATATTGTGCGCTGTATGATTATTATACTATGGTTTAATGTGGTTTTTATGTAGTTTCGTGACATGTTATGCTATACTTCGTACGTCGTCATATTTATGACGCTACGAGGGCTGCTCAACGCTAGCTAACCTGGCGCGCTCCGAAGCGAACTAAAACTGTATTCTGCAAAAACAGCAACGAAAACGTTCGACGAACGCTGACGCGCCGCGTCAGCGCTCGCAGTATTACGCCGACGGAACAATCCACTACGTACCGATAAAGTCACAACGTCAGCCATGTAACACGTCGCACAATCCTACCCACGGCGCCTTCACCACATCAACGTATTCGCTGCTACAAACAGCAACCGATGTTGCGATCGAACACCCACTGATCGCCACGCAGCGAGATTCGGTGCGTTCATCAGCGAGTCTCCCGCTAAAGACTCCGTACGTAGAAACTTCCAGCGTCGCTGACAGTACCGTAAATTCGCTTAATCATAACATTACGACTTCGGCTACATCGAAAACTGTGACGCCCAGTGTCAAGCTGCGTTGTGTCTTAGTGAGATGTGGCCGAGATGTGTGTATGACACTTGTAGAAAATCGTGCTGTCGATTTATTTTTCGCGTCTGATTAAGCTTACTACAGATATTTCTCTCCGTGTGTGTTATATTTTCTGGTCGAGTTAGTCGTCAGTCATGTTGGTAGCACCTCTGCCCTGGCATCGTAGGTGTGTGTCTAATGCTTTGTGTAGATATCACTGTGAATATATGGCTGATTGTACCTGTACTTGTAAGTAAGCTTGTGGTGGTAAGG
>Ga0209367_1008339_pt1 | contig 14168 bp, 6 predicted proteins | sample WorMetLIZISLAND2_FD_187412 | JGI IMG/M metagenome (GOLD analysis project Ga0209367, IMG submission 187412) | Marine gutless worms symbiont microbial communities from Max Planck institute for Marine Microbiology, Germany - Olavius geniculatus... ... | reverse complement strand
AAGAAACAAACAACTCGTTTTTCCAAGTCAAATGTCTGATAAATTTTATATTTGTCAATAAACTCATAGTTTATACCGCGAAGATACCGTCTGGCATTTTGTTGTACGTCACGCAGGCTGGACGTGTGTAGAATAGTAACACGCGTGAGCATTAAGTTGACAAATTAGTTAAACGTTGTTTCTAGAAATAACGCCACTGTTCGAAATTCACAAATAACAGTCCGAAATTGTGATCGTAATCTTGTCCAATGTTTACGTACACACGATATTCTGCCAATGCTGTGATATAAACTTAATAATTATATGCACGCTGATGTTTTATGCCACAGATGTGAACGAGTGTGCTGCAAATAACGGAGGCTGCTCTAACAACGCTTACTGTACCAACTCACCTGGAAGCTTTACCTGTAGCTGTAATGATGGATATGATGGTGACGGATTTTGCTGCAAAGGTAATTTTACATCGGTGAATGTTTTCTTGTTCGCAAAATTAAGCATACTCATTTTAATTTATTAACCAAGTAAACAATTTTGTAACTGTATAAGTAGGATTCGTAACTGGTTGTCGGCTGAGAGATTTGGAACGACTTGCTAGAACGGGAGTCTGCTGAGTCGCTGTTTACATTTCACCGGCGAGGACACCGACTACGATCGTAACTTAACTAAACACCGGACATGATAGTGTGATTTGGCCACCTTGAAATGTCTGATTGACTGATGTTGTAACACAGGCTCGCTACTAACAGACGCATGTCCGGACGGATGGTCCAGTTATTCGTCTTACTGTTACTACGTGTCCAGTGTGACTGCTAACTGGACGACAGCGCGTGCTTACTGCCTGTCGCAGAATGCAGACCTAGTCAGCATCAATGACAACGACGAACACCAGTTCGTCTACAGCATTTCGTAAGACATTTCGTACTTGTTCAGTCAGACTCGTTTATGCACGTAAATTACAACATAAATATGAGTATGTCGTTCGTATGTCGCTTTCCAGAGTGCATGTTTTTTTTTGTTTAAAAAAGTTAGGTGAGACTTGGTATTCTGGGTACCGTACACCATTCTACTGGTGAAAGATAACTCAATAAGTAAGCAAGTGAAAATTTTAGCTGAACTCTCCAAATCTTACCTTTTCCCGGGGGTCAAGGAGCTTTATCTAACGAGGTGTTATTGCAAGCGTACCTGCTAACTGACATCTGAATTCTTCGAACGATTTAATCAGGGTGCACAAGTGTGACAGACGACAAACAGACGACGCTACGGAGATATGATTAAGTATATAGCTAAAACGGTTTCGCCAAAATTTGCAAATCTACTGCATTTAACAACAAAAAGTAAGCTCAAATACGTAAAAAAATATAACTTTTTTGCCGGAGACTGTATGCGGTTTTATGTTATAGAGCATCTGGTGGCAACGACTATTGGATAGGACTGTATAAGTCGGCACCTGCTAGCACTGACAACTGCTACTGGCTGGATGGGAATCCGTCAACTTTTCGTGAGTGGAAATACGGCGAACCAAACAGCCGTGACATGTGCATACGCATAAACGACAATGGAGAATATCGTGATATCGGCTGCCATCGGCCTTATCGCTACGTCTGCAAAGTGCACGAAGGTATTTTGCATTCATGGGTCATTTATTTGCACGGAATTATAATTAAACAGACATTTTGAGCAGTCCAGTCATTGTCGTTTGTATCGTCGTCATATTTAGTATTTAAAATGAAATGGCTAGCTTTCTCCAACATGCAGGTTTATAGCCAGCACATACTAATTTTGTGACATAAATCTCGAAATGTAGCCTATAGAGTAGCGACGCATTTTAAGTGTGGTGGGATTTGCTGCAAGTTTTTTCGAAAAGTGTCACATGTTATACCAGTAAAGATGGTGATATGCCTGTTCCGATGTGCAGTTGTATTTTCGAACACACACAGTTATAATCTATAACTCGATAGGCTATGTCATTTCCAATGTTTGAATTGTGAAAAATTAGCTAAAAGTTGAACTTTTCGACGGTCAGAGCCCGACCAAAATTGTGATGTAAATCGTATGTACACTGTGTCTCAAAAAATGTCCCACTTTGTGATTGTCTATATCTTTGTCAAATATTGACCGATTTTCAAAATTTTTTTACTGGCACACTTTGTGGACAAGTAGCAGTACTATTATTAAACATACCACCACACTTTAACTGCGTCTCTACACTACCATGTGAAACCTTAATTGTCAAAAATGTCAAAATCTTAGTAATTATGCAAACATTATTTTCTAAAAACAATTTTTTAACAATTTTTATATTAATAGTTAATAATGTTTATTTTTTTATACATTTCTTGTGTTTCTAAACAAAAGCAGATGATATTATTGTAAAAAATAATTTTTCATGCAGTGACAATACACCGGTAATGTAACGTGCATTTAGCAATGGGGACAATGCTTTAACTAAAAAGTAAGAACTTTTGTGAGTCCAAAAAATGCAGTTCGCAAAAAATACTGGCAAAATTTCTGAAGATAAACAAAAAAAGAAAAAGACTGGGACACGTTACTAAAAAAAGATTTGGACAACAGGAAACGCTAAACAAAGGCACGAGAGCGGCAGATTGAAGCATGCAGGTACTGAAGATAACGTGACCACTGTGGATGAACTGGTAGTCTTACTAAACCACGAAGGCCAGAAACAAACACACCGTATAACACGCCTCGATATCCACAAAAACGGGTCTAATACAACGTAGCATTGTACAGATCATTCGTCGCAATTTTGGTCTGAAGTGTCTTTCATCTTCCAACATGCCTCTTGCCTAATATTGCTAGTTTTTTTCTTGCATTTATATTTCACAAGGTAGTGTAGCGACCCAGTTACGGTGTGGTGTGATATTCAGTAACAGCTTTATTGCAAATTGTCCATAGAGTGTGCCAGTGACAGTATTTCGAAAATCGGTTAATATTTGTTAAAAATATGGACCGTTACAAAGTGGGACGTTTTTTAGACACAGTGTATATAGTACATAGCTGACACCCAGTACATAATTTGACTGTGTTTGGGGGTTAAGAAAATAGTTGGGGGTTCAACCCTCTCAATCCCTTCCCCCGGCAATTCAAACATTGGTCATCCCCATTACAAGGCATTCGTCAAAGTCTCAGGCATACTGTTCAATACAGCACCCCACACCCCCCGCCCACACACACAGTTGTAATAGCTTCGTCGTTTATCCGTTGTCGCGTTTTCTGTAGGTTCCTGGAAGTCGTGCTGAACGCGCAATGAGTGATGAGAAGAGACAAAAATTATTCTCACAGTCGACAATTGGAACTCGTGTCAATGTTATAATTACTCGTACTTTAGTTTTAAGACTATGAAATAATGTCAACATATCATACAGATGCTTAATGATGTCGTTTTTGTTATTTTACTGTCTTAAATGTATATAGTGCAAAACGCAATATCGCCGTTAAATGTACGTTGTCGTGTGACTTTCCATATTATGCAGAGTGTGTCTAAGAGACGCTGGCTTGTTGGATGTTCTAAAAGCTGTAGTTTTAGTTGTTGCAACCTTAATAAAATGCACGTAAAACAGCATTTATTGTGTAATAAAATATACGAAAATTAACGAATTTTACTTGAGCAATTTTCAAAAAATGCAGGAAACAGTAAAATCGCAAAATACGACGTGTGCGTTCTGAATACGTTTATCGGGCACAAGCGTTAATAGAATAGTCGTGCTTTGAACTACAGAATTATAGGCCTATACCAGAACGTGCAAGATCAATCTTTGTTCAGTGTTCAATATGACCTTTGCCAGCTAAAAACAACTGTGCAGCTATTTATTCAGTTACAGGCTGGGCAGTTTTTTGTCCATTTTTGACTAACTCGTTATCAAAATTACACCGCGACGCGTGTAGGCCTACAGGTGAGTTGACAATACATTCTGACCTGCAAATTACTTTAACATAAAAGGAAGTTGGACTGGTCAGCTCCTGTCGTTTTTGTCAAACATTACTAACATTATTATAAAGCGTTAGAGTTATTATAAAGCATTCCTGTCGGCATTTTCGGTAGTCCACCAAATAAGTAAATGCATTAATGAATAAATGTAGCATGTTCAGATAAGCAAAACAAGCAAAGAAACAAAAAAAATATATATAAAAAAATAAAATAAAAAAATAATAATAAAATAAATAAACACATAAATAAATAACGTAACAAATAATAAATAATAAATAAATAAATAGGTTTACCGTTATGGATTTTCGAGTTTTGAGTAATCACATCGTTATTTACCGACAATCCGACATGACAATATAAACGATGAGCAATAAATGCATGTACAAAACATCAGTTTATACTCTTGTTAACGGCAACATTTAGGGACTTACACATCGAAAACAGCAAAAATTACAAAAGGTGATATTGCCCGCATCACACTGACTGTGTGTCAATGTGCTGGTGAATAATATCATCTTTTGTAATTCTTGCTGTTTTTGATGTGCAAGTCCCTAAATGTTGCCGTTAACAAGAGTTTAAACTGATGTGTTGTGATGTCCGCTTTGGAGCTTGACATTTAACATTCAAGCTGATCTGGTAGACAAGTAGATTGCACAGTGCGCATAGACACACACAACACTCGCGGGCGCACAAATCAGGTAAAAATCGTATATCCGCCATGCACTCCGTTCACTTGGCGAAGATAATAAAGCATTCTTTAAAATTTCTAGATCTGTTCCTGGATACCTGAACCCTGCAATGATAGCGGCGTCTAGGCCTAAGCAATAACATTAAACGAGACACAACATCGCCATTAGCATAAAATAGGCCTACGCAAATTTTCTTAAATTTACAAATAATACTACTGATCGTTTTCTTTGCAAGTTGTTATTGTTGTAGTAGTTTTGTTTCTCCGATGTTGAATTGCATCAAACTGCAATGTTGACAGACAATCAATTGGCGACTCAGTGATATAGGCTACGCGCATTGTACCACATGTTAAGAACATGGGCTCACGTTGGGCTCACGTTGACTTATTGCAATAAGGTAAGCTTAGCCACGATTTTAATCCATATTATGGCGACATATGTGTTCCAACTTTTGAACTTCTGAGTCCCATGCATTTTTTCGATAGCTTCGTGAAATATTAAAGTAAAAAAGTTAAAAACGAACTTATAAAGCGCCATAAAACTAAACGTGTGTAAAGATACAGAGGCGCTGGCTACGTTACAGTTAACCACTGTTTTCAGAAGCAACAGTAAACAGATGTGTCTTGAGTCGACGACGAAAAACAAGCAAACTGTTTGCTTCAATGACTGAGGTTGAAAGATTGTTCCAGATAGCTGGTACGGCTGAACTAAAAGCACAGCTGCCGTATGCAGTTCGGGTGCATGGTACTTGGAATAAAGGACGAGTTGATGAGCGCAATGCCATCGATAAACCAAGGTGTTGACTGGATATCAGCTGATGAAGGTACTCAGGTTGTGAAGTAAACTGTATCTTAAAAGCCAAAGTTGCCAGTTTGAAGTTGATTCGCTGAGATATTGGAAGCCAGTGTAATGATTTTAATAGAGGTTGTGCGTGACAAGATTTCCGCCGTTGCAACACTACGCGAGCGAGACAGTTCTGCACCTTCTGTAGTTTCGAGGTTGTCGAATTCGGTGTTCCGTAGAGAACTGCATTGCAATAGTCGAGCTTGGAACTGACGACACTAGATGCAAGTGTCTTAGCAACGTCTTGTGGCAGTACTCTCCGAATGTGTCGTAGTGCCCATATGTGATAATTACACGCTTTACAAACTGATAAGACGTGAGCGTCAAAAGTTAATCTGGGGTCGAAAATGACACCCAGAGACTTCAACTAACTGGACACAGTAAGGCGGGAATTAGCAACTGTCACGGTGCTGAAGGTTGCCGCCGAACGTAGTTGAAAGGATGTGCCGATCATCATCGCCTCAGACTTATCAGCATTTAGCAGTAAATCATTTTTAGCAAACCACGACTTTACATCTTCAAGCTTCAGTAGATCAGCTTGCATGGTCGACGCTCGCATGGCTAGGAACAGCTGTGTGTCATCTGCGTATTGATGGTGACCGACACCATGACTGGAAATGACCCGGCTGAGTGGTGATATGTATGCAGCAAACAAGATTAGCTCTAGGACTGACCCTTGTGGGACCCCAAAGGTACAGTTAACTGTAGGCGAACTGTGACTACCAAGCTTGACGTAGTAACTGCGGTTGCTGAGGTAAGAACGAAGCCAATCTGAAGGCATGCCGGCAACAACAAACTCTTCACAAAGTCTCTGCAACAGTGTGCTGTGGCTGATGGTATCAAAAGCTGCGGATATATCCAAGCAAACAACAGTAGTTAGCTGTAAGCTGTCAATTGATTTGTAAATGTTGTCTAAAACAAAGAGCAGTGCAGTTTCGGTTGAATGGCCAGTTCGGTATGCAGACTGTAGTGGGTTGAAGTTGCCCGATGAAAGCAGATGCGGTCTCAGGCGGAGTACGAGTCTTTCGATCAGTTTCACGATGGTTGACAGATATTTGAAATCGGCCTGCAGTTGACAGGTTGAGACCGGTCCGCACCTGCTTTTTTTAAGGAGTGGAAGCACTTGTGCAAGTTTGAACTTGGTTGGAAACCGACCCTGTTCAAAAGACAGATTTGCCAGGTGAGCAATGATTAGAGCGAAAATATCGGCACAGGACTTCAGCAACGAAGTAGCAATACATCAAGTGGCGACGATTTGTTTGGGAGTTTTGTAATCATCTTCAACACCTCTCCAGATGTCACAGTGTCATATTGGACGATTTTAATAATTTTTGTCGTACGACATTAAAAAGAAACTTGACGCAAATGTCTGTAGTTTCGGCCACATCGCCCTCGTCCGATGTTGAATTGCATCAAACTGCAATGTTGACAGACAATCAATTGGCGACTCAGTGAGATAGCCTACGCGCATTGTACCACATGTTAAGAACATAACCTGTCAGAGCCAAAACTCTGTCATAAATCGTCATCAAAATGTTTATCTTTAGCTCGAAAATATGCTCAATTGCAGTTGTTGTTTTTATTTATAATATAAACTATACAAAATATGGGGCTACCAAGGTTGCTATAGCTTTTGCTGTATTTCCCTCGGACAAAATTTTGAAACATCGTGACCCCGTTGCTTGTAGTTCAGTTACAATGTAGGCCTACTGAAGTCTTTTTTCTGGCATCAACAGTAACATATTGTCAGTTAATGGCTTTTTAAATTGCACTTGAAATTAAAATAATTAGAAACAGTTTTAAAATAATGTCCCGACATACGACGCGATTTTAATTTTAAACCCCAACCCGAAAGTTACGACTCCGATGTTCTAGTTACCAGATCATTCGCAGTTTCCAGTGTCAACTGATTTCTTTCCCGTGAGCTAATGATAATTAGGATAAATGTACAAAACATCAGTTTATACACTTGTTAACGGCGACGTGCAATGACTGACACACCAAAAACAACAAAAATTATAAAAAAGGTAATATCACTCATCATCACATTGTCTAACCGTCAATGTGCTGTTGAATAATATCACCTTTTTATGATTTTTGTTGTTTTCGATGTGTCACTCATTGCCTGTCGCCGTCAACAAGTGTATAAACTAATGTTTTGTACATTTATATTTGCTGTTTTATTACAATAACAAAGTTTTTATGTTGATGGTCAATTATAAACCATCTGCTTTTTACGGCCATAAAGACACTGAACCTTAAATATTTTGGGGTCACGATTTTGATCTTTAGGGGTCACATGACGTCATCGGTCACGTGACCATTGGACTCGGCATATGCGGTTTCCTATTAATGGTTCATTGTAACCATGCATTTATCTTTCACCGTTACGAAGATATGGGGCCCCAAAGATATTAGGGTCACCACCTTAACCTTTTGGGGTCACGTGACGTCATCGATCACGTAACCATCGGACTCGGCGTGGGCACTTTCCTATTGGTGGTCAATGATGACCATGCGTCTACGGAGATACGGGGCTTCAAAGATTTTGGGGTCACGTGACGTCATCGGTCACATGACCATTCGACTCGGCGTATGTGGTTTCCTATTAATGTCCATTGGAACCATGCGTCTATCTTGCACCGTTACGGAGTTATAAAGCCTCAAAGTTGCATTTGCTCATGTTAAAGGCCAAAAGTTCACTGCGCATGCTCCGTGTCACGTGACCTGTAGGCAGGGGGTCCAAAATGACCACATATTTGTAATTCCCGAGGCCATATTGCCTATGCACTATACAACTTTTATGGGCCTAGGATGAGGATTAGGGGCCGTTTACAGGTGAAATTTTTATACAGGTGCGTTTTTGGGCCCAATTTTCGATTTTGGGGTTTTTTTTCAGGGGTTAGATATTAACTTCGAATTTCGGTTTTCGAAAAGGTTTGACCCTTGCGTGAGGCCGCGTTGTCCGAGCCATCGCGCGTGAAAATCCGCCTTGCGGTCTGACCTGTAGGTCGGTCAACAAAAAAGGTAAATAGATACTAGAAACATTTTCGTTATATTTCACCCATTTGCCGAGAAGCCCCCAATAAACGGATTTGCACAAAATTTTGCACAGGGGTCGCCTCGCGGACGTAATCACCTGTTTTAAATTTTGTGTCGATCGGTTGAGGGGTTTTGGATCTGCAAGGGGTCAAATTTTGCTATTCTTATCTCCATTGACTTAGCCGGTCGCCATTAATACAGGCCTGTGCTACCGCGCCTGTGATAATGTTGTTGTTAAACGGAATCGCTCTTGCAGCGCAAGCGATTTCGTCGATTTCTACACACTTTCCTGTGGCGTAGTCTGTCTGTCGTCTGTGACATCTGTGCGCCCTGCTTAAACCGTTCGAGAGATGTAGATGCCAACGCCTATGTGTGTGAAGCCCAATGGTGCATTGTGTTAAATGGGTCCCTGATCTCAGGGGCAGAGGAGAGATTTTGATGTTCAACCCTAGCCAAAACATGTAATTTCAAAATTTTAGCTGCCACATGGCAAATACAAAAACAATTCTGTCTTTTGCTAAATTACTCTGGTTTTTGTTGTTAATAATTGTGCTAATTTTGACGATGACAGTGACTAGAAATGTCTGCGTTTTCGTTATTTTTGTACGGATTTTCTCAACGCATGGGACTCAGAAGTTCAAAAGTTGGAACACATCTGTCGCCATAATATAGATTAAAATCGTGACGAAGGTTACAGATCTCAACCTTATCGCATGAAGATGTCAGATATCAGTCAAATGAGTCAAGGTGAACCCAACGCCGTCAATCCGTGAGTCAACGGATGGCCCACATTAACCCATGCGTGACATTGAAACAATAAAAACCAACACATTTATACTATTAATAATAATATTAATAATAGGTACTAGATATTAATAATAGATCTTATTAAATTATAAACTAATGTCACAAATGCCGATAATTTTTTATTCGCATGCAATCTCAGTTTTTTTTCGTTTTTTTTAAAAATATGTTACTGTTTACAACTGTACATTTACTGTAAATTTGTCATAGTAAACTGTAGCTATATTTTATTTCGAGTCACCATATGTTTATGATTTTTAGAAATGAGGCCATCATTATTACATAGCGATATGAAATGCCTCGTCGGCCTTCTAATGACCTTAAAATGCATCACCTCAAATGACCTCGAGGGCTGAAATGCAATTTATGCTAAAATCTGTTTTCTGCGTTGGTTCGAATAAATTTTTGAGCATGTCTTTTGAACCCAATTATGCAAAAGCGACAAAAATAATCCCTACACCATTATCGACCAAAATGATCGTCGGAGCTGTAGTTTTTGGCGATATGAATCTTGTGATAATATTTGTCTCTTAGGCGATTGGTGTGGTCGAAAACGGCGATTTTCAGTCACTTCGGTAGCTTTATTATCGAAACTTTTACAAATAGGCCGTAATTATCAATTATTTCACGACAAGAATATTCAACATAGACTGTAGTTTGTGCAAAAGTATCGAATATGCAGATAGTTGTCGGAGTTCTTTAGACAGAACGCGGCGAAAAACTGTGTGTGCGTTTGTGTGCCCGTTGCTGACGTTTACAAGTTGATTCTGTTGTTACAATCTTTACAAACAAAAACTATAAATAGCTAGCCTGCATGGTTTGCTAAGACGCGTACAGATTGACAAAAATAGACAGAACAGAGCTAGGATTTTAGTTTAGTTGAGTTCAGTTCCGTCATTTTGTACGCGTCAGTTACGCTGTGAGTTGCAAACAAGTAGGCCTATCTTGCGGATTGAAATTCGCAAAATGTTTCGGAGTTGAACTGATTACTTATTCCATAGTGCGGGTCCAAACCAACGAGTAGTTTGCCTCTTGTTTTATTGGCCCGTCTTGTATGTTTTGTTTTTAATCGTTTGCTGTTAACGTTTAGGCTATAGTGAGTCACTGCTAGGCAGTGATTATATACACTGTGGCCTTTAGGCCATAAGAATTATTAAAATGCTGCCACGTAACTTCTGTCCATATGCTCGCCAAATTTAGTATCAAACGATTTTTAAAAGTTGTCCCACAGACGCACTTTAACTTTAAAAAAATTTGCAAGGACATGCTTGTCAAATATTTTACCAGTTACTAACGACTTTAACTGCGTTGATAGTTTTAATACACAATTATGTAGAAAAAAAATTTTCAAAAGTCACTTTAATCATAACCTGCCGAAACTTGTAACTCTGAGGTTGCAAGTTCCGGTGCAGTGCGAGGTAACAACCTTGGGCACGTTGTTCACACACGTGTGTCTCTGTTCACCAAGCAGTATAAAATCACACTAAGCTTATGTTGTAGAGGGGGTGAAACCTGATTAGGACTATTTTGGACAGAAATAGGAACATTGTAACGGAAGAAAAAAAATAAAAAGTAGGAAGAGCACCACATCCAAACGGCACTCACATGTTGCGGGTATCCAATATCTAGTTTGGAGCATCAAAAAGGTCAAAAGACAGATGGAAACAATCAAGCAGAAGAAGGTCACTTGAAAAGTATCCAAACAGCTTCCGGAGCAAAACAGGACAACAGTGCTTATACCGTACATACATGGCTTGTCGCAAGCCGTTACTCGAGCCTATCCTAGACGACATGTTATTTCTACGGCCACAAAACCACTCCAGTCAATACAAAGTCTGCTCGTAAATCCAAAGGACAAACGCAGACAACAAGATGCGTGTGTATGTGTGTACAAAGTACCATGTAAAAACTGCGGCAAAATCTACATTAAAGAAACAGGCAAAGCTTTTGGGGTACGGCTACAGGAACACCGACAAGAAGTTACACAACGTGATGTAAGGGCTTACACACGGAGCACAGGCAAATCCGCAGCAGCAAAGCAAAACAAGTCAGCAGTCACAGACAACGGCATTTCTCTTAAACACGTAATAGAGCGGAAACGAGATAAAGTGATCGACAGAGAAAGCAAAAGAATAGACAAATGGATCAGGGAAGCGAAACACATTAGAAAAGAACAAGACAAGTCGATGAACCGAGACGAGAGGTCCTACCAACTTCCACACATCTGTGATTGCTTACTGTCCACCGTAGTGACAATTGACGGACAGTTGTTACGAAGAAGGCAACAGCGGTTGCAGAAATGTGAACAATAATTAAATAAAAGGTTGTATGTAGATTAAATGAATTCACATAACTTACTAAGTTACTGTTCCAGCCTATGAGTCTATTCAAAGACATTCAAAGAATGTCGTTTTTGAAAGATGCTGACGTAATTTTGGAAAAAAGAAACAATTAACACTATCGAAAAAAACATTCGGAAAACGGTAAGCTTTGACCAAAGGCACGAGAGCGGCAGATTAAAGCATGCCCTTACTGAAGAAAACGTGACCGCTGTGGATGTGAGCTGTTAAGCTTACTACGTATGTCAAGAACACCAGACATAAAGACATACAGATAGACGTGTCTAACGCAGACCAACGCCGTGCAAAATCAACCTCAGCGATGTGTCACTGAAGTGTCTGTTTTGTTTACCAAAACGCCTATTTCCTATTATTGTATTTTTTTTACATTTTTACAAAGCAGTGCATCAAGGCTTTAAGCAGCAGTGGCGTCATTTCACTAAATCCTTGGGGGTTCACACTCTCCCCTTCCTTTCCCCTTTTCTTCCCTCCTTTCCTACTCCTTCCCTTTTTCTTTTTTTCCTTCCTTATTCCCCTCCCCTCTTTTCCCTTTCTTGTCCTCGCCTCCCCTTAGAAGTATTCCCTCTTAAATCCAGCTAGGGGTCTGGGGGAGCGCTGTAAGCTCCCCCAGCGGGGTCTGGCGCGCAGCCCCAGCCGAAATCGAATTTGGTACATTTTCAGCCTTAAAATGTGGCATCTCGTGGCAACAATTTAAATGACGTTCCTAAAAATTAGTTTACCAAATTTCATGCAGTTTACGCAGTAAATGTAGGCTATATAGCAGTTATTAACAGACCAACAAATCTAACACTTTCCCACTTTAACAACCTTGCATGTTCTATAACACACTTGAGCTGACACATTATTATACTCAACTGATGAGTCCAACTGCTAGGATAATAAATGTTTCTTTACTAGCCTATGTATACATAAGTATATTATGCTTAGTTTATGTGTTGCCATTTAAAATGCATTAATCAACCAAAGTCTATTGCAAGCACACATGTCCTATGTCTCATCAGAAAACTGATGTAACATAGTAAAAAAAAACATAAAATGCAATAATGTGAACACCATCATAGTAATCTGATCATAATGTTGTTTAAAATCTACTTCAAACTGTAATATTAAATAATTTTGCTAACATTAGGCCTATCTGCTTCAGTTGGTTGCATTCTCAGGCGTATACAAACAACACAAATGTTTGCCCGACAGTAAATATGTGAATGTCAGTGAAAGGCAGTTGAGTTCGATCCTTCACACTGGCCAGCTTTTTCACAGACTGCGAAGCTACGATTAATCTGCTTTGTTTGGTCACTGACACAAACAACTTCACTAAGTTACAACCCAAAAACTTTTGTAAATATCAAAAAGTCTGCGGATATTTACAATAATAGATAAAAAAAAAACGTAACGCATGTGTCGTAATGTTCTTGCAGCGGTAACGCAGTTGACATTTTTGCTGTTTCACGTTTAATCAAAGGTACAATTTACAGAGAAAAACTGAAATCATAAATCCTTAAGGGGTCCGTAGACCCCCAGCCTTCAGCCCCTAAATGACGCCCCTTTTTAGCAGTCTTGTTTAAAACAACCCAGCCACTGGGCTAAAGTGGTTAAATGTAGGTTATTGATCAGTTCGTTTCATGCCTGAAATATGTTGCTCAGTCGGATTTGGATCACGTTTGTATTACCTGTTGTTAGTGATGGGCTTTGTGTTATGTTTTAACTAAAAACCATTAACCTTGTAATTATTTTCGTGCGTATGAAAGCTGAAAAATTTGAGATTTATTTATTATTGTTGTGACGTTTGCCCCCAACGCAGCTAGGTCGACTTAGCTGAGGGGTCCACAACAATCTCGTAAAGGTCGGGTGGGTCCTTGATTTAGCCTAGACATAGGACTGAAGGCCTCTAGTTTTAAAGTTATAACTAGTAATTATTACTTATTAATAATAAAGGGGACTATTTGTGAGAGAGTAATCCGCCAGAGTAACTCTAGAGTAATCCACCAGAGTAATCCGCTAGAGTAATCTGCAGAGTAACTCTAAGAGTAATCCTACTAGAGTAATTAGCCTAGATGACAAAACAAACACGAGATTTTATTGTGAATAAAGTCGGAATTCTACCGAACAATATTTAATAAACTTTAAACCCAAAACAGACAATTTGTAGTAGCGATAAAAAGAGTCCAATCGACGTTTACAAGCAATACACACTCAAAAGAAAGTCCTACACTTTATCATATGTACTCTAAAAGAAAGTCCTACACTTTATCACGCCATTTAACAGCATTTTAGCAGTTAGAAAGCGGTCAAAACGTCGTTACACGCGAAACACACACACAAAAAGAATGTCCCGTGCTCTGTCCTCAATTTGACAGCATTTTAGCAGTTCGTACAGTTAAAAAGCTATCAAAACAACGCCTACACGCGAAACACACCTTTGTCACTGGTGGCGGAAGTATGTGACATCCTAAACCACTCCGACAGCAATCTAACTAACACAAC
>Ga0209367_1008338_pt1 | contig 14171 bp, 13 predicted proteins | sample WorMetLIZISLAND2_FD_187412 | JGI IMG/M metagenome (GOLD analysis project Ga0209367, IMG submission 187412) | Marine gutless worms symbiont microbial communities from Max Planck institute for Marine Microbiology, Germany - Olavius geniculatus... ... | reverse complement strand
TGTTTCCATGTTGCTCAGTGCTGACACGATAAGCATTTTTCATTAGCGAACCAGATTAAGTTCACCATCGAAGCAAGGTAGCAACTGACAGCACCAGTTGAGACTAGCAAGTTTGTACCTGTGACACATTATGACGTCAGCGTTATTTAATTAACTGCCATATTTTGTTCAAATATTTCGAATTAATATTTCTTCAGCTACAACCGGTGAAAATTTCATATAAATTGCTCATAATTTGAGTAAATTATGAAAAAGGGGTCCTTTTTATGAAACACCGTGTAGTACTGGATACTCGAAACTCAAAAATCAACTCGACAGTTTTCAATCCTCGCTCAGCGCCGCTGTGTGTGATGTGCATGTATTTAGATGCTTTGAGTTTGAACTGCACGCCTGCAACTCAAGTTGCGCCTTACGTGTGCTCCGCTACGTGGGATAGAGGTTACTGGTGTGCTTGCAACCAAAGTTTCAGCGGGGATGGCACTGTTTGCACAGGTAACCAATACGCACGCGGCTAAATAACTGATAACGTAAAATTGAACTATACATTTACAACAGTTTAATACATGTTATCGTTTCGCTGTATTAAGTAGACCGCTGTTGCACAGTGCATGCTTTTCCTCCGCTGAGAACAGTGCGAAGTGTGTGCATCGCTTTGATTCTCCGTGCATAATTATAGGATAACTCGAAATGTCGAGAACAAAGAATTTTAGACAGAATGTAAGCCTTGGACAAAAGCAATCAATTGCATTTTACGGCGATCTGTGTGCATATCTATGAATATTTTTTACTGTATCGTGCCATAATCGTACCTCAGTAACGATGCGAGATAGGGCATAGGTTACTATTAATCACTAATAGGAAATCGTACACTGGCTTTCGATTGGCGCCGTATTCAATGACCTTGAATGACCTTGAACGCTTAAATAAGGGGTTTTATGGATTTTTTGCGATTTTGCGCTGCGACACAAGGCTATATCATTCACAAGATAACGCCACAGTACTGGCGTTGGTGGCGTGGCGTAGGTGGTAACGCGTTTCGGCTGAAACGAAGTTACTCTACACCGGGCCCGGTTAGTACTGCGATGGGTGACTGCCTGCGGGCAGGAACTGCTATAGGCTTTCGCGCGTCCCGTGACTAGCTCTAATTTCTTGTTATCGTTAAGTGCGCAAAACATGTGACCATGAAAAAAAACAATTGCGTTGTGTAGTATAGGTCTAATCGATTAAAGTTTCGATTGATTATGATTTTTACTGGACTGTTAAGTCACCAGACATATTTTTTGATTGTTTTAGGTAGCATTTAAACCATTTTTACGCGCCAAAGCAGCTACTGCTTTCAGCGCGTCTTAGCCATCGCAATTCTGTCCGTCCGTCTCTCTGTCTGTCTGTCCGTCCGTATGTCTGTCACACGGGTGGATCAGTCAAAAACGGTGCAAGCTAGGATCACCAAATTTTCACCGTCGGCTGCCTAAAAGACTCTAGTTTCAGGAACCGTAAAGCTTTCCCATAAATTAGAAGGAGGTCACCCCGAACGAGAGCGCTAAATGAGAGGAGGTGGACAAAATTTGCAATTTTTGGCCAATAAGTCGCTGTATCTCAGTAACGGTGCGAGATAGAGCCTAGGTTACTATTAATCACTAATAGGAAGTCGTACATTGGCTCTCGATTGGCGCCGAATTCAATGACCTTGAATGACCTTGAACGCCAAAATAGGGGGTTTTATGGATTTTTTGGCGATTCCGGACTGCGATACAAGTCTATATCATTCACAAGGTGGCGCCACGCTACTATCGTTACCGGTATGCGACCCAGATAGAGAATTTGGTATTTGTATATTAACTTAGCGAGAACATTTAAATTTTCAGCTAAAGTACTGAACCGGAACTGCTATAGGCTTTTGCGCGTTTCGTGAGCATTAGCTCAAATTTCTTGTTATTTTATAGATACAACGAGCGCATAAAAGACGTTGTAGATGCGCTATAGAAAGGTATATTTGATCTGATTTGATTTCAGACTGTCATTCAGTTTGCAGTGGCTTCGTCGAATTTCGTTCGTGTGCGATGTGTCGTAGATATCAACGACTGTGCAAACTGTTCGATCGACTTGTTATCCTTCAGTGCAAACGATTGGTGGGTGCCGAAGTACGGCCATGTCAAGCTGAACGGCGAAGTCGTGTGGAAGTCGGCCTGGCTGAACGGAAGTTACGCAGCAGTGATTCTTCGTGGCGTGAACGTGATGACCGTGAACCTGTTCAACTGTACGCTTCAAGCGCCGTCTCGTCAGTTTGACACGATGGCCTATGCAGCTGGCGGTACGTGGGTGGCCGACCACCTGCAGGAGATAGCCAACGGTACGGTCATCGTCGCAGTGACAGCAGATGAACCGACCAATTTCCTGAGCGATGCTCTGCCCACTCTGACGGCGCTGGGAGTCAACGTCACAGACCTGCAATGGAGAGGCGCGTTCGCGTTCATCGCACAGAAAGGCTTCCCGGCCAAGACTGTCTATCGCAAAGCGGCCACCGAGTTAGAGGCATTTAATGACCAACCGAACATTGTCGCCACAGTTTCAGGTAGGCTTGTTTTACTCGTTATGCAATAGAGGGTAGACCTAAGCTGGGGACTGGGCGCTCAATCCTTCTGTTGGAAATACATTTTTGGGATTTTTGTTACAAAGATGTAAAGCTAAAACTTAGAAGTGCATGTAAAATTATTGCCTCTCTTTCTGTGCAGTTTTTTCGCTAATAATTTATAAAAAGTTTATTAGGCCTACATGCATAACCAGCACAATAACCAGTCGGGCCTGTACAAAAATCGTTTTTACGTCGATTTGTTTGTCTATATGTTTATTAATTATTTAGATTAATGAACGTTATAGACAGATTTTGAAGAACACTTCTGGAGATATATATGTACACTGTGTCTCAAAAAACATCCCGGACATTTTCGATTGTAACTTGAACATAAGTTATCGGATTCTAATAATTTTTGGTGTGAATATTCCTGACACGACTTGCCATCAAATGACTATTTAGTTTTTTACCTTACCCAATCTCTGCTTTTGCACTACCTTGGAAAAGCAGAGCAGACCAAGCAAAATATGCGTTGAAATATACGAAAACGTGAAAAAAAACATCCTCAACTTTATCGATTGTAACTTGAAAAAAGACTAACAAATTTTAATAATTTTTGGCACAGATATTTACGACACAGCTGGCTAATAACTGACTGTTTAAGTTCCCACCTCACCCAGTGTCTGCTTATGCACTACCTGAGGAAAGCTGACCAAGCAAAAGACGTGTCGAAATGATTGAAAAACTTCGATTAATTCTATCTGTCCAGATCTGTGGCCCCCAGACCCCAACAACCAGTTGATTACAAAGTTTGACTGTCACGCAGCAATGTGTCTATCAGATGACGTTCAGAAATGTTTATGAATTCAAGAAACGACTGACAAAGTCTGGATTAGTCTGGAGCAGAACATTATCGATACTGTTGTCAATAAATGAAAAAAGCATCTCTGTGTCTGTATTTGCACAATGGGTTGACATTTTGAGTAATTTTACTGCAGGCAGTTGACAAGCGAAACAGTTTGATGAAGTGCCAGCCAATGTGTCACAGATGTAAGCAAAATGTGTTTTTGTGCATTATTTAGATTAAGTAATGATACCACATTGGGTGAAAATGTAATATTTAGTTAGTTCTGGTTTCCCCAGGTAGTGCAGGAACAGACTTTGGGTGAAATGGAAAGTTCAATGGTCATTTGATGGTCAGTTGTCTCAGGAATATTCGTATAAAAATCATTACAATCTGATAATCCTCTTCAAGCTACAGTTGAAAATGTTCGGGATGTTTTTTGAGACACAATGTACATGCCCTATGAGCTCGTAATTACGATTTTGAGATCCGGAGTGTAAAGAAACCAATGCATGTAAAAATTGAATTAAATCAGTTTTTATCGGCAGGCGGCAGTACTGCTCTAGGTGGAGTTTCGCCTGCCCTGGCGCTTTTACTTCTAATTTTTGACCGACCGTCACGAGCCTTGGTTACACGGTTGTGTCTGTTGTCTGTAGCGCTATATTGTGGCTAAACGTTACGTCTTACCGGAAAACTGTCTGAACAGGTAAATAGGGCTGCCTAATGGCTACCCTGTGGTACTAAGTGAGACCCCCTTACAAGCCCCTATTCCCCAAATGGGGGACTAACTTTGCCCAAATACTTAATTGCAAATTGCTCACTAGTAATATTTTGAAGAAGTGGCTGAAAGTTTACGTTCGCAAGTTGTGTTAGTAAGCAAGAAATTATGTTCACATTTGTAGACCTTTGAATGCCGGCAATGCGGTCGGCCAAACCTAGCAACAGCTGGGCTTCTTGTTGCTAGATATGCCTGTCGGTGAAATATATCTGCTGATGAATGTTGCAGGTTGTTCAGTGGAAGATCAGGTGATAACTGTCATTCAACGACATGAGTACTAGATCCCAAGCCGAAGTTATTCACATTTATAGCTAACATGCAAAAATTAATGGCTGCTTTTCAGCTAAGCCGTAAAATCGCGACCGACAAAGAAATTCTGGACCAATAATACATTGCAGCATTTCTCAAATACCGCATATGTCAGTAAAACAATCCCTGAACCAAGAGGTCATATACTGCTTGCTATGGCACTGAGTCACACTATCTATTACTAGTATAAAATGTTAGTGTTTTGGAAAATTTTAACTACTAAAATGCTCAAAAGGATGGCTATCGTTCAACAAACAAAACGGCTGAACTTTTTTTCTAGCGGCTTTTTGGGTTTTCCAGCAGCAGTTTTTGGCGGTTATATAAGCTTATCTATTGCTGTGAAAAATTCTGTGACGGCTAGATTCGGCGGCTTTGGGGTCCATAGGCACGGCAAAACTGGATGAATTCGTTTTTATACCGCACCCACAAACGCGCGACACGTTGTTATTCGTTGCCGTTAGTCAGTATATGTAGAGGGTGGGCCAAAAAAGTAAGCTATTGCACTTTGTCCATATCTTCGCTAAATGTTGATCAATTTTCACAATTTTTTCACCACTGGACTCTGTAAGAAATTTGCTACTCAGTGGCATGCACACCACACTTATTATGTCGCTACACTACCTTGTAAAATAGAAATATCCAAATACATACAATATCTACAGATGGACAAAAGGTCCAATGGTAAAATTTCTGAAATATTTAACTTAAATGTCAAAATATGAGTTATAGTGTCAAAAACATAGGTGAATATGTTAAACATTTTTTTCAAATAATATTAACAATTTTACTGTGCAGTAATTTTTAATGTATATTAATACTGGTTGATGGCTGCAATCTTGCTCAGTTAACTGCATAAGCATACAGAGTAATGTATTTTAACTGTATGGCCCTACAAGCTGTGCACTATTTTTTGAAACATGAAAACTTACTTCACAGCTACATCTAAACCTTTTTGACACTTATTATAACTTATATTTAACATTTTACTTAAATACTTTAAAAATTTACCACTCGACCTTATTACCATCTGTAGATATTGTACGTTTTTGGATATTTATATTTTACAAGGTAGTGTAGGGACATAATACTGTGTGGTGTGCATGTCACTGAGTAGCAAATTTTTCCAGAGTCTACAAATGAAAAATTGTGAAAATTGGTCAATATTAAGCGTCAATATTAAGCGAAAGTACGGAAAAAGTACAATAACTTACTTTTTTGGGCTCACCCTGTACAGTACACAGTGATGTGCGAGCGAACTGAACCTTGTTTCAAATTAGCACGGTGTGAAACTTGCTCAATATCACATTGTTATGATATACAATTAGGCTAGAATATAATGCACTACAGGCTGGTCAAAAACAACTACGCAAGTGCATTTCTGTTAAATAATAATGACGATAATTAATAACTGGATTTTAATTACCGGTACTTAATTTTAAGAATCACTCATCAGTGGCGTTGATAACGGAGAGTGCAGAGGAATTGCCACCGCCCTCCGGCCCCCAAAAAAACTTTTAGCCCGTCGAAAAATGCACTTCTTAACAAAAAATTTTGTTACAAAAATAAAAAAACGAGACTGTAAATAAATCAATATTAAAAAATTTTTAAGGCAAAGTGAAGTTGAACACCTATATCTCCTCCATCGAAAATTTGCGCAGAGAACCTCCTGCCCCAAAACGCCGCTGTTGCATAACACAATTTTTTTATTATAATACTTATTTATGTCTACAGTCTGTGGCGGGTAACGTCTTCAAAACAAAGGGAGAGCGGAAAAGCCTTCCCGTCCCTTCCCTCCATCCTCTCCTTTATCTTAGGACACCTTAAATCCATGTAAGAGGCCTGGGGAAGCGCTTCCCCAGTGAAGTCCCAGCCAAAATCGAATTCGGTGCATTTTAGCCTTAAAATATGACATCTGGTGGCAACAATTTTAATTATTTTCCTAAGAATCAACTGACCAAATTTAATGCCAAAACGGTTGCTAAATAAACAAGCTAGCGAAATTTTCGCCACATGATAAGACGCCGACATCAGCGACTAGTTGTATATTATTGTTTTAGCGATGAATAAGCCTGATCGGCCTCGTATGCGTATTTTTTAGTATTTAGTGTATTTTTATAGACACTGCATTGATGGTAAAATACATCGATGATGATTTGGACAGCTAGGGGGTCTGGAGCAGCACTGTCATTGTACAGTCTGCGACGTGTGAATATTTTCATAATGAAGTGAAAACTTAATATACACTGTGTCTCAAAAAACCGAACCCCTGCTACCTTATGCAATAACTCCAACAGTCCTGGTTCAATAGCAATAGATTTTGACAAAAATAATTGTTAGAGAATCAGCACTTAATAGCGCGTGTTACTTTGCAAGAAATTTTAAGAACAGAGTACCAGCTGAGGTTTTCCTGTGGCACCAACAGTAGAGGCAACTGCACTGCAGTACTCCAACGAACCAACAATGTCAGTTACGAAATCATTAAATGTTATAACGCCAACGTTTGAAGTTGAACGAACTGTTGATTAGCAACATCATAGTCAGAAGTTACAGCAGATGTTCAAAGTGCTGTCCCTTTACTCGAACACAGGCCCGGAGACGTCTTCTCCATTCGTCTATTGCGTCATCGACAACGGTCTGCCGTAGGCCAGACCAGACCTCCACCAAGCGCTGCTTCAGTTCATCCACATCTTTCACCGGCTGGTACCCCGTTTTATGAAATATCGTAAGCCCGTAGCACACTACGATATTGAGTACCTTTTGACGATTTTCTCAGCTAATCATTATTATTATTAGGCACAGTTTGTTGGAGTTATTTCAAAACGTAATAGGGGTCCGGTTTTTTTGAGCCACAGTGTAGATGACGAAGCTGTATTCACTGGTGACAAACTAAAGCCTGGGAAATAGCACACAGTCTCAAAACAAGTAAATACGCAAACTGACATACGGCTAGAGTGTTTTAAGATGAAAAGCGATAGAGTTAATAGCTGGAATATAGAGGCAAAAATAAGGGTATGGACGCCTTAATTATTTCTGATAGTTTTTTTTACTTTATTTCGTAACGTTTTGTTGTGTTTGCCTGTTGGTTAGAACATTGAAAGTTATCACTTACTTACATTGTTGCGCAACACCACAGTCTCAGGTTTTATTAGCACTAAGCGTGCATTTTTGATGGCCATCGGAGAGCAGAGTGTTGCTATTTATTATTTATTGTTGATAATGATAATGTGGATGATGATTCTAATCACTATAGAAACAGTAACCGGCAAGCTGCAGCAGATGTCACACACATAGGTTGATAATTGATTAACTGTAACGTAATTAATTAGCTAATTTGCTACGTTGTCGTCCAGTTTTTTTAAATTTAATTATACTAAACAAAAAACTTCGATAAAAGTAAGTTAATATGTTTTGTCAAAACTGCGCCAAATATTGATCTATTTTTGAATTTTTTTACGGATGTACTCTGCAGTGTAATGTTGTAATTAAGCGCTTGTTGAAAATTTCAGCACACTTTAAACGCGTCGTTACACTACCTTGTGAATGTAGTCATTTTAAGATACATGTTTATTTATTTGCTGCGTTCAAGGTATTTTTGAATATTTCATAAAGCTGATTCAACTAATTTTTTTTACAAATTAGTGCAGCAACAATATTTAAGTGTGGTTAAAAATTCTACCATTTTTACGACGCAATGTATGTAGTGATATTAGTGTTTCCTTGCTGTTTATCACTAATTTAAATAATAAGAAAGTTTTTAAAATTGGTTGACATTCAGTAAATAAGTGAGTAAGTGAGTAAAACGAAATTTATATAGCGCATAACGTTCAAAATCAACTTTCAATGCGCTAAATTTAATAAATTTATGAACGTATGAAAGTTACTGGCTAACTTTTTATGGAAAAGTCGGTTTGGCCACGTATACGCAGGATCTGACGGTAACAATAGCATCTCAGCGCCGCGAGGATGAAATCCTGCTACAAGCCGACGAGCTGCAACGGTCGACGATCAACGTGGAGTCATTCGTCGACGCGCAGGAGTGGAGACTTTATGACGAGGTCGAAACGTGTAGGGACACCGTGTCCAAGTTCTACCAAGGCGACCAGGCGGAGAACTGTAAACACCCGACCTTCTCATGCCGTACCCACGCCACTCGCCGCGCTGGCTTCTACATCACTAACATCTTCGTCGTCATGGTAACCAGACCACCATCAGCATTATCATTTAGGGTTAAGACACCCGGACACATAACCCAAAAATTGAATGTAAACACAATTTTAGGTAAAGTTACTAAAAATACTCTACAAAAATCTACTTTAGAAACCTACTCTAAAAACTCATTCCAGATTCAATCCAAATTTTGTTTTTTTGTTTTACCGATAATGAAGTGTTTGATTACGGTTAAGTTACGTTTAAACGTTTAATCTGTGAAATTGCAAGTTTAAAGTTAAGCTGTGGCTGAGTTTTTGAAAGTAACTGCGCGTGCCTTGAAATAGTATTGCGCTTTAAATATTGTGGTCACGTATCAAGGCTACGATATGATTTTGACATAGGCCCAGGTATTCATTATTGCATTTCGGCTAGTTATATATGGCTTCATTCTGTCCTGTTGGCCGTAATACTCAGCATGGCTGTAGACTAGTTGGGACAGTTTCGGTGATGAAGTTGTTCTGTTTTATAGGTAGACTTCTTTCTCGACTAAGTCGACCTAATACAGCTGGTTTGCCGTTTTTTACGTACGTCCGTCTACGAAAAGATTTTGTGTGTTGTCCGATTTGAATGAAAACTGGTCTGTAGGTAGGGGTCGATGTGTGTTACGCGACAGTATGCCCTGTGACCCGATCCAAGGTCAAGGCGTTAAGTTCACGAAATCTGCAAATTTAGAAATTCCTTTATCTTCAAAGTTTATTTCTTTCGCTATTTTCAAAGGGAGTTGGACCAGTGATTCTTAAACTGGGGACAATATCTATTTTTGTCGAATATTTTTTTTAAATGTTGCATAGTTTTTGTGTTAGATGACTTTGAACTGCACCGATATGCAACACTGCGAAACCGAACCAAAGTAGTCAACTGCATGCCGTTTCGTGCCCGGTTATTATTTTTTCTGTTTGCATTTAAAGGCATAATTTGAAGCATGGTTAATTTTAAGGGAGCTGTTATAGCTCGAATTTTTCGCGAGTAAGACTGCGTGTAAGTAGACTAAAACACAGTAAATTTTAGTCGACGCAGGCAGATCTATTCTGCCAGCTTTTGCTATTTGTTGGTCCAATAATAATGCTGCTATTGTGTCTCGTTTTCGTCCTCGCATTGGCCTATACAATGACAGCAGATCAATATAAAATATGGATGGCTATAATTACAATCGTCATTGACGCGTGGATTATAAATGACCGCCAACCGCATGTTTATAGGCCAAATACATGTAGGCCGCATTAGTCATTGCCACTTGACCGGAATAAATGCTTGACGTAAAACTATTAACGAGCGTCAATATAAATTACTAAAAATGCCAGATTTTATAGCGCGATCTGCAGTGACTTCAAATGGGCGACAGTTGTAAGCTTTAAAATACGCTAAAATGCTGCAAACGCTGCGGCGAGCAAGTTTTGTTTCACAAAGTGTTACTTTACCATAATTTCCCTCTTGTCCAACGATGGTCATAATTTGGCAGATTTGCGACAAGTGATAGATGTATGACAGTTTTTTGCGTATATCTGCGCTGCTTTCTAAACACCTTATTGCAACTTTATTATGTGCGCTGCTATTGTGCTGATGAATGGTGAGTGTGAAAAATGAAAAATTAAGTAGCACTTATTACAACATAATGTTAGATAATGTTTTTCATCAGCTTTGACACAAACCTGAAGCCGATTGCGTAATTGATCATGATCAATGGAATCAAGACCTTACTGCAACATTCCAATCCTCCCCATGGCTCTCAAGCTGTTTCAATGTTGTAGCTGTCAGGCGTTGGACGATTCAGCTCAATGACTACGTAATTGGTTATCACCAGTTGAGTAATGTCGCTAATTAGTTTCCGGTAAACTCGCTAGCCTTGAGGCCCCGAACTTCTATAGGTCATCAGATTTAGGTCTGAAGTGTTTGGTGCGTGGACAAGACAGTCCAATTAATTGTGATGCTTCATTATAAGCTTACTTAGCGTTGCTATGGAACCGGGTGCGTTTTCGCACAAGCTAACCGATTTCGGTACCAACGTGGTGTTAACCCACTCAGCAGCAGAATTTATTTGCACAGTAAAGCGCAAACAACAATTAGTCAAAAATCTACTAGGTTAAACTTAACATTAGCAAGACGTGCCAGATTTATCAGAAGCCTATTAGAAATCGACACAACACGTGACACGTGGAAGATAAAAATACTGCACGCTAACAGAGTTAAAAACATTAACGACCGATTGTATTTATTTCACTTAACCGCTGAGTCTACATAGGCTAACTCGCTGATTTGAGTAGACTTCATGCAAAAAACCGCGTAAAGTGATTTGAAATAGTTTCGTCAAATGGCTAATTAACCACGTTGGTGCCGAAATTGATTAGCACGTGCGAATGGCGCATAAACAGTGGAATAACTTGTGCAGTACGAACGGCCGATAACTTTGGCGTCGTTAGGAAATAATGTGAAGTCAGCCAAAAGAATAGCGTTTCGTTCTGTGATAAACAGCAGTAAACGAAGCAGACGACGAAGACCGCTTTCAGTAGTTTTTACTGGTTTATAGGTCTACTATTTTATTTTATTGCCCATGATCGAACGTTTACGTAAGCTGGGGCACTAACACGCAAGTAACGTGCACGGGCGGGCTGGAATAGCTTCACACAAAGCAAGGTGGGGGTATCGCTCAATAATGGGTATCCAGACGTTACATCTACTTTATTCACATGGTTAACGGACGCTGAGTGTACTGCGTGGGGGTTATGGGTGTACGGCAAACGTTGTGATATAATGAATATGCCCACTTGTCCTCAAAATGTCGTATCTACTTGTAATATTATTGTGTGTGGTCAGCCTACACAGTATATCTAACGTCCGTGAACAGTGTGAATGGAGTAGGCAGAACGTCACACGATCCAATAATGATATCAATATGATACGCTTCCGTGCACAATGGACATCCATTGTCTGCAGAGAAAACAGCGCAGGCACAACCCGGTCGTTATGACGATTGCGTTCCGTAATGTGGGTCTTTTTCGAGTGTCTCGTGATGTGGTTTATACGGGGTGGGTCAAAAAACCACTTTGTCCATATCTTCTTAAATATTGACCAATTTTCACATTTGTTCACAAGTAGACTTTGTAAAGAAATTGCTACTCAGTGGCGTGCACAGTGCACTTGGTATGTCCTTACATTACCTTGTAAAACATTGAGTAGCAAATTTCTTATAGAGTCTACTGGTGAAAAAATTGTGAAAATTGGTCATTATTTAGCGACGGTATGGAAAATAGTAAAATAGATTAGTTTTGGACCGATTTTCTATACAGTGAGTGAAGTAGCTCCGCCTACAACGTCCGCACTCCGCATGCAACGAGCGTCAGATATGAGCGGCACGAAACACACATCCCGTAACACTTCAGGCAGAAAGACCTGCGAAACTTACGTTCCGATATACTGCCGGTTATGACGGCGTAGCGGTGCTGATGGCTCATTAACAATGCATCAATGGAATTAACAGCAGCAGCAGCAACATGGGGCTTCAGTGACAAAAATGCCGGACCGACACCGGCGCACACCGTAAACACGATCTGGCGACACGCATAAGCTTATAACACCGTGACGGTGGCTTGGATGATGAGCGACCCTATATCACATCGACCCACGGTATCGACCGACTGTGCAGACGTTTTTATTGCAGATGATCCGGCGCATTACAGACGGGGTTTCTACAAGAATGTGCTACATAATACATAAATCTACACTTGACATTTCGATTGGGGTCTGGCCGGGTTGTTGCGCAGCTGTCCCGCCGGGGTGACGGTTTGTCTTACTACTGGTAGCCACGGATGGAGCATCTATGACAGTTTTCCGGATTTTGTTTATTATGCAGTTTTCTTGGTAATCGTTAGTTGTATCATTTCACATTGCACGCATTTCTTGCTATGGTTTTTGTCTTCAGAAACTGCCGATCCATGAAAATTATGAATTTATTTTTGAATTACGGATTTTTTTCAGTGCCACAATACTAGAACGTGAATAGCAAAACTGTAAATGTACAGCGATATAGGGCGATATTCGATTTACTTGTTCCGTGGGATAGAAGGCTAAATTGACCTTGGTAAGTGTTTGTTTGTCTGTGTAGTTTTTCATTTGCAGCATGACGTTCAGCACATACTCTGTGAACTACATGAAGCGTGAGAATCGTCTTCAGTTGACGTTCATTCTGCTGCTGACGACTGTCACGTTCAAGTTCGCCGTCAACTCTTCACTCCCTCGAATTTCATACCTCACCACTCTGGTAGAATATCTTTACTTGCAAGTCATTGTGTCTGGCCCCCGCCGACAACGTGGAGCATTTTTAGTCCGCCCGAAAACGATAGTTTTCGGAAGGACTTATGTTTTAGCCCAGATGTTTATTTTTTTCTTCCGACGCGAGATCTCCCAGATGTGTGGGCCGACCGGCGTGAAATTTTGCACGATGGTCAGTATTAGGCCCTATTTTATAATGCCAATCCAAAATTTTCGGGGGCACACCCCAAAAAAATTTCAGAGGCGAAAAACATGCAAAATTTGCACCGATTTCGGACGACTTCGAAGTTCGGCGGCGAATATCTCCGAAACGGATGAAGATATTCAAAATCGGATAGTCATTCCGTGTATGGCGATTCTTCCTGCGTTAGGCGAAACAAGTATGGTGAAGTTCGGTCCAGTGACCTTGGAGATTTAGATGTGAAATCGTACCCACCCAAAGCGCATTTTTCGGAAGAACATATTTCGGCCCATAGGGGGTGCTGCGCCCCCAAATTTTTACACGCGCTAGAGAATGACAAGCCTTACTAGCGCACCCCCCACCGGGGACGGCGGCCCCCTTACAACTTTTTTCAGAGGGGGGTCAAAAATTGGCTTAAATTGCAATAAATGAGCTCTTATAACTTGGGAGTTAGGGGGTGTAGCCCAACGAAACTTTGGCACTTGACGCGGCTCTTGGTTGGGGTGTTAAAGCAGGTACGAAATTTGGGGCACCGCCCCCCTTAAAATTTGGGAGGGCAAAAAACGTCCAAAATTTAGTACGTTTTACGACAACTTTCGAGTTTGACCACAAATATCTCTAAACTGGATAGAGGTATCGACAAGCGGTAAACAGATTTATCAAATACAGTTAATTCCGCGTTGAACAAAAGAAATTGTGTAAACTTCGGTCTTCTACGAACCAAGTTATAAGAGCTCATTTTGACCTACCCTAAGTCGATTACTTCGGAAGATCATATTTCGGCCCGTAGGGGGTGTTGCGCCCCCAAATTTTTACACGCGCTAGAAAATGACTAAGTCTTACTAGTGCACCCCCCACCGGGCACTGGGGCCCCCCTTACTATTTTTTTCAAAGGGGGGTAAAAAAATTGGCTAAAATTGCAATAAATGAGCTCTTATAACTTGGGAGTTAGGGGGTGTAGCCCGACGAAACTTTGGCACTTGACGCGGCTCTAGGTTGGGGTGTTAACGCA
>Ga0209367_1008337_pt1 | contig 14171 bp, 11 predicted proteins | sample WorMetLIZISLAND2_FD_187412 | JGI IMG/M metagenome (GOLD analysis project Ga0209367, IMG submission 187412) | Marine gutless worms symbiont microbial communities from Max Planck institute for Marine Microbiology, Germany - Olavius geniculatus... ... | reverse complement strand
CGTCTGTACCGTCTGACGTGGGTGCATATACCTGAACGACAGACATGTTAAACGGTCGTGCCTGGAATCTTGCAACCATAACCCTGTCACTTACTGTTTTATAACCAAGTAGTGCCTCGCGGGCCCGCTTACTCAGGAGGAACCCGACGCCTGCTTCATGCTTTTGTTCATTCCCTGACCAGATGACCTTACAGCCGTGCATCTCTCCTGATGCAGTCCATCGCATTTCAGCCAGTCCTAGTATATCGAAGCGATATCTTTCCATCTCATTCTCCAGCAGTTCAAGTTTGCCTGGTGCCCACATGGTGTGCACATTCCACATTCCGAGCTCCCCCAAAACACTAAAACACTAAAACACTAGACAGTCCATAATAACTCATAAAACAAAACGACCAGCCAGAATCAACACAATTAAAAACAAGAGTCAAGTAACACAGATATCAACTGGCACTGTATTAAGTTCAAATAGTTGGTCAAAGATTAATTCACCAAAGATGCCGTCTGTCATAGATGTTCGCACCAATTGCCTCTATTAAAATAAAAATTACAATACAAAGAAGAGTTTTCTATAAGCTCTTTCTTGAAATTATTAACCACGAGATACATTTAACAGAAATTTAAACTGATCAAGTTATTTACAGAGATGACGTTAAAAAATAAAAAGAACATCTTAACCAATAGTATACTAAATGACATCTATTCACGCATAAAAATGCATTCGACGCTGCATGCATAACACACACACACATAACACGGGTTAATCAACTGCACTGCATCAACCCCAGCCACTAGACATTCAGGAACAACTAATTACTTGTTGTTACAGCCAACTCAATCAACTTGAAACAAAAGCACACATCCACATTTCAAACGGACAGTCATCAGCTCAACACAAGCACTAAGCTAAGAATTAATTAATCAAATTTTTTATGAAAAGTTGTTTATCTAAAGTACTGATGTTATTACAGACACGCACAATTTTTATTAACATTCCTTCAGATTAAGTTGACTAGTGTTAACTAGACAACCAGCCAAGAATCTGCGTTACACTATAATGTACAACAGATGACAAAAAAGTTCGTTATGAGAGAAGCCAGCTAGCAAAGCACACAGATGGATTAGATTAAAAAGCAGCATCCTGTCAATGAGCATACACATAAATACACAGTTACACACGTAAATGACCACAGCAAGACACACTGCATGACAAATCAGCTAATTGCTGCCCTGCCCTCTGTTGCAAAGTGACGTCGTACTGCTGCCAAAGCGACATCACTGCTAGCCGGCCTGCGATGCTGACACCCGACAGACGACGACCACCGAGAACTAGGCATCGAAACAGGCAGAAAGCCCACTTGCCGTCCTAATTTACCCAACAGCACAGATAATTCAAGCAAAAAAGTGCTGTGCAGAATTCTGAACAACAAAACAAGTGCCAAGAAATCGAAGAAAAACACCCAGTCTAAAAGAATGTCTAAGAGCTTGTATTCTTGTGACAGTGATAACATCGATAATCTCTCTCCAAACAACGCCAGTTACTAATTCTACGACTAATGTTCAGCAAAGAAAGACGCAAAAGCACAAACAAGAAAAACCTTCCACAAATTCCACAACCAAAAAAATGCCAACAAAAAACAATTCTGAAACCACAAAATGTCTAAATTCTGGCAATGAAAAAAGTAACTTGCACAATGCACATGACGTACAACTAAACGGGAAATGGACCAAAACGTGCAGAGGGAAATCTTGCAGCATATCTCAGCCCACCAAAGCCATACCGGGAAGCACCACAAAGCATCACAAAGCACTGGCTCAGAAAACACTCCAATACCATAGCGCGATGGTGATGGTGAACTTCTGTGGAAATTGGAGCCAATCTGTTTATGAGCAAGAGCTGCAGGTGGTGTCTTGGGAACCGTTAATTTTGCCGGAGAAAAAGCCGACTTTGCGGCAGTCACGTCATGCATAGATTTCCATTTGCGAGATGGCATTTGAGCATTAAGCGCCACATTTCCCCAGCGCAGACGACCTCTGTCCGGACTCCTATGTTGTTCTTCTACTACCAATCACGTGAAAAAAAAATTAAAATGCAGATAAGCCTTTTCTACATGCAACAAAATTATCAAAAATAGGCTACTTTCATGGTACAAGTTCAATATGTGGCCAATAAAAGTTTGTGAACATAACAAGTTAATTACAGCTGATAGTTTACGAGCAAGTAAGTGCAGTATTGAATCAAATAAATTGCAAATATCTGAAGTGAAAGCAAAACGTTAATGCCAAAAGAAATCATATAACAAGATCTATGCTTGTTACATCAAACAATTCATCAAGCAAATGTTAAGCATTCGATCAAAATCTAATATATCCAAAAAAAACACAAAAGCAACATAATTCAGAAAGCCAAATGCAACTCCAGAATCATAATCTTGCTGTAAATCTTATGCATAATAAACAGTGTAACCAACAAATGACAAACAACGTGACAAAACTGCAGCATTAAAAACTTAACTAATCAACATATGTTACGGCAAGTTGCAACAGAAACTATCAACATTCACACTGTTTGTCATTTTGCCTCAGATTCGGCCACTGGCTGACATTGTGCACTATAAATATGCACATACTTTAAATATGCACATAAATTAAACAAAAAGACAGACAATCGATAACTCACCAAAAGAAGTCTTTGAGTCGGCACTTGTAAGTTTCAGTGGCTTGCGACCAGCAGTGCTACTGCTCTCATGGCTTTCCTGTTTGGCACATCCAACACGTTTCAGCACAGTTATCGTTTATTGCACAGATGCACCCGGACACTGATAAGGCAATAGCCAATTATCCACTGATTAGCACATTATCAGTAAAACAGCACAAAATCGACTCACAATCAGCCGATAACAATAATGTATATATCAGCAATCAGCGAATACCAATTATCGACAAATCAGCTGATACCAGCTTTTGGCCGATAACTGAGGCATCTCTGCTTTATTCCCAGCAAATATCCATCCTGTAATAGTTGACTTGGCACATTTTTTTCGAATTTGTGCCATATAAATGGCATTAATAATAATAATAATCATGCTCTTCTCTGTATAGTTTAGTGTCAGTCATATCGTTATGTCCAACTCATTATAAGCCAGTTTTCGCTGCTGTGCACCTTTCCATTACTAAAAGAAAGTGCTGTCATGCAAATGGAATAAAAATTCTTAGACGGCATAAAGGTACAAAACATAAGTTCAGCCTGTGATAAAGAAAGCCAATTGTCTAAACAAATTCCATTACCTCAAGCTGAGCTGCTGGGTTCTTTAGTGATGACCTGAAATGCAGCATGGCAGGAATCAGCATTAACAATGATACAACAGATACTGCAACAAGCAACAAGATATTCTAGCTATATTAAAACTCACTCGACGGCACACACTCACAACTTTTTTCTTGTTTGCTTTAGAAATCACTCAACAACAGTTAACAGCTTAACAGACCAAAAGTTAATTCCAACATACAATGCATCACAATGGGACCACATATAAATAAACAAAGTCTCACTTGAGCTGGCCGGAGAGTGCAGTCTTGGAGAGGAACAGAGCAGTGATGCTCTGTCGAGCTCCGAGTATGTGTGGTCCGGGAGGATCAGCGTTCTCCAGTGCCTGCATCTCGAGCTTCTTCATCGTGTCATCAAACATGCTCCGGCTGATGGCGCTCTTGAAGAAGTCATCCTGGGCATGTCGATCCTGACATTCAACGCACAGCAACAATACACTTATTACTGACCGACGTAAATGTGAAAAGGTAATAGGGCAACGCTAATCTCCGTTTCATTAGCCCTCGGCCCAGACACCAGTTCACACTGTGAGACCACGGATATGGGGCCAGTGCATCATGCGGTGTGCTGGTTTATGCTCCAGCTTTCACAGGTGCTCATTGCACCGACCCATGAAAAGCTGGCCAGGCTGAGTTAACCTAAATGGCTGGTTACGTATCAAGACGCACCCGTCTATGGTCACCCATCCAAGTACTACTCAGGCCGGTGTTGATTAACTTCATTGATGCGGCCAAAGACGTTACCAACTAAACCAAGCAAGCAAACAAACCACCCAGGATTAACTGCCACATGAACTTATTTATGATTTCAGGTGCAATGCTGATGGTTGATAGCAGTGAATAAGTAAAAAAAAGTAGAGCTGCCAAAGAGATAATTTCTTTAGCACATTAATTAATGCATTATTAACGCACCTAGGCTCATCGAGAAAGAGAGTAGAGGGGAAAGTTACCCTAGGACTCGCGACATTTGGGGGGCCCACCTGTACACTGTCCCCAAAAAAACATCCCCGACATTTTTGACTGTAACTTAAAAACCAATTATCAGATTTTGATAATTTTTGATATAAATATTCCTGACACAACTTGCCATCAAATGACCGTTCAGTTTCCCACCTCACCCAACGTTTGTTTCTGCACTACCTGAGGAAAACCCAACCAGCGGAATATCACTTTTTTATCCAATGCGATATGATTGCTTAATTAACATAACGCGTAAAAACCCATTTTGTTCACATTTCTCACACTCTGGCTGACAATTCACCCAACTGTACACTTTTCAACTGACTATAGTAAAATTGCTTGAAGTGGTAGCCAACTATGCGAAGACAGGCAAGGTGACGCTTTTTCCATTCACTGATAGCAGTATCGATAAAATTCTGCTCCAGACCAATCCAGGCTGTACCAGTCGCTTCTTGACTTCAAACACTCCAAAACTTCATCTTGTAGTCACACTGCTGCATAACAGTCAAACCTTGTAATAGACTGACTGTTGGGGCCCACAGATTAGGACAGACGAAATTTACGAACGTTTTTTCATTCATTTTAACACGTATTATGCTTGGTCTCCTTTCCCCAGGTAGTGCAAAAGCAGACGTTGGGTGAGGTGGAAACTAAAACACTTATTTAATAGCCAGTTGTGTCGGAAATTTTTCTGCCATAAATTATTAAAATCTGTTAATCTTTCTTTAAGTTACGATCAATAATGTCAGGGATGTTTTTTCAGCTTTTCTGTTTATTTCAACACATATTTCGCTTGATCTGCTTTCCCTAGGTAGTGCAAAAGCATACACTGGGTGAGGTGGGAAACTAAATGGTCATTTGATGACAGGTTGTGTCCGAAATATTCGTACCAAAAATTATCAAAATCTGATGATTGGTTTTCAAGTTACAGCCAAAAATGTTCGGGATGTTTTTTTGGGACACAGTGTAGAATATAGAAAGTTAGAAAACAAATAAAAACACATTTATCAACAATAACTGATGGCATCGCTAACATAGAAATTTATAAGCCTGTCATCTAAATAATATTTATTGACAGTAGTGATTGAACGGCAACTAGAGTTTAGTTACTTGAATTCATTCAATTGTCAAATAACCTCAGTTTAACGGAATACTGAAACTTTTGCTTCACTAAATTCAGTAAATTAAATACATTTTTTTAATGCACATTAATTTTTTTAACGTGCGTTAATTTATTAATGGATCAATGCATTGATTAACACATCAAGTTGACAGCTGTAAAAAAATATTGTATTGTATTGTATGGTATTGTAATGCAATCCCGATACTTGGCTACAAGCATAGGGTCTAAAGTTGTAGCAGTCAGAACACATGCAACGCAGTCATACACCCAGTTACAGGCTGCCATTACCTTCGGCCCGACCCACAGTTACAATCCCAGCCACAAAGCATTGCCATTCCATTGTGATTCCACGACCAGTACTAATTTATAAGGCTTGGTGACAGAGGCATCGGCACGTGTGCAAACAACTTGCCCAGAGTTATCACCTATCAAGTGGATGGGAGTTGAACTTGCAACCTCTTGATCATAAATTCCATGTCCTAACCACTAGGCCACCACGCCACAAAGTAAATCATTTAATGACAAGTAATAATAAAAAAAACATCTCACTACAATACATCTGGTAGCAGTATCATGAACTAACTGCATGCAAAGATGAGCAAACTTGTCAAATACTTGGCATGTGCATCAGCACTAGACCTGAAACGCTGCCTGAACGGGAAACATTCGCAACAATTATGACTTGTCTACATGTTTTCATTTTCAAGTTAGGAGCCAACAGAAGACAGAGATAGATAGCAAAACTAACAAAACTAAATAAAGTCAACTGTGTCTAACATCGTCCATGGAGCTCAGATCATCTGACTGAACGTCTTTAGCAGAGTCTGAAGCATTCAACGGCGACTTCACATAATCATCGTCGTCCTCCTCATCGACAGCGTCCGTCCCTGCCACAATGTAAGATAATGATCAGCTGCAAGCAAAATTGCTTTTAAACATCTAATGGGTACCGTAAAACTGCTAATAGAAAACCCCGGCTTCTATTAGAACATTTGACTTAAACCCCCGACTTGTATTAGAGACCCGGCTACTATACGAAACCTGGTTTGTATTAGCAGTTTTACGGTATTTTTGTTAGCACCAATCAATGGTGTGGCACAGTGGTAAGGCATTGTCTCTGAACAACTGCTCTATCTTCAGCCCAGTTAATAGCTGCATGAGCAAGTAAATCATCTTGGTATATAACCAGCCACTGGCTCAACTCAACCTTCTATCCTTTGCGGGATGGCAAAATAAGCATCAGCTTATGAGCAGAACAGCAACAAATGGCGATGGTAAATGTAGCCACCAGTTTAGATGAAACAGTGGCTCAACCCAATCAGCTTGGGCCAAAAATCACAGATGCCTCACACTTCTGCTAAATTCATCAAATAAACCAGGTGATCTCTTGCAGTGGCCACGGCACAATGAATGACAGCAATACAGACGTTGTTGTGACTTTACTATTAGTAGTATTATTAACGTAAAACAGCAGTTTGCACAAAAGAAATCTAACAATGTTTACAACATTCAAATAATTAATCCAAACTAGAAAGCGCTTGTGAGAGTGCATATCTCCACCAAGTGAAGTAAATTAAACACTACTATTACTACTACTACACCTAGAAATACAACAACACCTACAACTACACGATACAACAAAGAAATAGAAAAGAAAAGAAAGAGCCGCTTTGCGGAGGGAGGGAAAAGTAATAGCCGGCGTTGCTGCTTGTGCTGTTGGTGCAATGACGTCATTGCTATTATGAGTCATCATGTACACACACACAGATGGACAGAATGACCAATCTCTTAATCTCCTCCAATCTTCACTACGTTTACCATGGTGGAGATAATAAACAATACCTTAAACAATATCTTACGACTATAATAAAGCAAAAATTCAATTCTATGCAGACATAACAAATTTTTTAAAAGTAGTAATTTATCACAAGACAAACTAATATTCGTACCAGACAACTTGTCAGTGTTTCCTTCATATACTTTAAATGAGCTGAAACATTTGCAACACAGATTAAAATGATACAACCTCTGAACATTAACCATGTTAAAAAGTTCAAATGACACGAATCTCAAATCATTACATGAAATTAGCAACTGTAATTGCTGCATTGCAAAGAAGTATAGTTTTTACTAATTATGCTATAACACAATTGGTAACTACCAAAAAATTTGAGCTAACGCTCACGAGACGTGCGAAAGCCTATAGCAGTTCCTGTTTGCAAACTGTCAGTCTATCCCCAGCCATTTCGTTGCAGTTCATTCTTGGCATGTGCGCTGCAGCTGAAGATCGCAAAAATCAACAAAAACCCCTTATTTTGGAAGTTCAAAATCTTTCAAAGTCACCGATGTTGATACAACTGAAAGGTCGTCACTGGTGCTTGTTGTGATAGGCAGCATTCCCATGCCTATCTGCAACCGTTTTTACAAAAGACTGGCCAACAACGGTAAAATAACGACTTTTACGGTGGTACCACTCTTTGATGCCTTTGCGCGCAGGTTTCCTTGAACCTAGAAAATCAAGACTTGGACTGTCAAAATCCACGTTCAATGCTGACAATGTCATATGCAACTCATCCATGTCTATCTCAATTGATTTCGATGCAATTCGCTCTTGAAATGTGTCTCAGTTCAAAATCACCAAAAAATCCATAAAAAAACCCATTTTGGCATTCAAGGCCATCCAAGGTCATTGAATTTGGTGGCAATCAAAAGCCAGTGTAAGACTTCCTATTAGTGATTGATAGTAACCTAGGCCCTTTGTCGAACCGTTATTGAGATACAGCGACTTATTGGCCAAAATTTGCAAACGTTTCCTACACCCTTTCATTTAGCACCTTCGATTGGGATGACCCCTTTCGAACTTATGGAAAAGCTTTACGGTTCCTGAAACAATAGTCTTCTGGGCAACCAATGGTGAAGATTTGGTGATCTTAGCTTGCACCATTTTTGGCTGATCCACCCGTTTGACAGACATACAGACAGACAGACGAACGGACGGAATTGTGATGGCTAAGACGCGCTAAAGCAGTAGCTGCTTTCGAGCATAAAAACTGCTATTACAAACAAGTAACAATGAAGATGCAAAAAAAGTTTCACATTTTAATCATTAATATGCACATTCTAAAGCAAAAGAATGTTGTAAACACTTAACAGTATCATTTCCACTATCTACCCACAGACTTCAGGTCACTACTGGATCAATATATTCGAACACTATGCTCCGCAGATCAGCATCTTCTTGACAGGCCATGCGACAGCACAAACTTCGGCAAAAGCACACTTTTGTACAAAGCTCCTAACATTTAGAACAACCTCCCTCTCTCAGTTAAACAATCCACTTCACACTCAACCTTCAAACGTAATCTCAATAGTTTAAATAACAAATAATAACCATAGCTCATCACTACCCATCTAGCGACTGCCGCCAGCTCAGATCCAGCTTGCTGACAATGTGCGCATTACAGTACAAATTGCTATATCATTATTCATTACCTTTCATCACATCTGTCAGTATCAGCAACCGATGACAGCATGAAGAACACCGAGTCTTTTTTCTCCGATAAATCTTCATCGTCATCGTCCGCTGATACACTGGAATGACGTGAAATTCCCTTGAATGTTTCGGCATCTGACAGACGTGTGGAGAAGTCGGGGTCTGGAGATAAGTGCTTTTTCCCGATGGCACTAAATTCATCGTGGAGTGGATCATCATCACGATTAAATTCATCATCATCCGTGATGAAAGATACCTAAACAGCGGACACTAGACAGTAGACATCAAACATCTAATGCTAAGACCAGATTTTTTATGTATAACTTAACTCTGAGGTTAAATAACCTCAGGTTATCTCCATCATGAGATTAGCTCAGGAGTTAACCTTTATTAATGGCTTTTGATGAAAAATTTAATCAAAGTTAGCTAATCCATAAATTCGGGAAGTTATCTCTGCGAGTTAAACCAACATGTTAACTTGCTGACTGTGTTGGAATAAACACGACACATGGTAGGTTACCTTTTGAAATTACGGAATGCAATCGCAAGGTTCACTTGAACATAAAATAAATCTGACTATCATTATACGGATTTTCACTGTTATGACATACCTTTAACTTTGACTGTACAGGAGGTGATGAAGAGAAGCCTGGCGAATGATCACCAAGAAGCTTGAGATCTACACGCAAATCAATGGATGACAATTAGAACTGCAGACAAATAAAAAATGTATTAGTTCTGCATCATTCTACACACCAACTTAAGTCAGATCTTCAACGACAAGCAGTTGGCTGGCTGGTTTTGAAGAAAAAAAATCTCACAAACGAAAGAACCTAGTTGCACAGCCCTTATTCAAGTTGGTGCAGCTGTCAGCAAGACACAATAATATTAATGCAAGACTTATATAGCGAAATAGAGGCATCAGAGTATGTGGGCCAACCCAACTAGACACAGCTAATACCATTTTTATCTCCGCCAAGTGTGAACGTAGTGAACATTGGAGGAGATTAAGGGATTGGAAGTTCTGTCCGTGTTTCCGTCGTTCTGTGTACATGATGATTCATAATAGCAATGAGGTCATTGCACCAACAGAGCAAGCAGCAACGCCGACTATTACTTTTCCCTCCCTCCGCGAAGCGGCACTTCCTTCTCCCTCCCCCCTCCTTGTGTTTAAATCACTTCACTTGGCGGACATCTGCACTTTTACGAGCGCCTTCTAGTATCTACTGCACACTATATACTCGAGTATAAGTCAAAAAAATCCTCCCCCTGCAAGTCCAGCAGTGAACATAAATTTATAAAAAAAATATTACTGGTTAAATAGCAATGCTATTTGTGCTAAGCTATGCAGGAGAGGTAGACAACGATTACATTGGCAGCAGCAGCAGCAGAGATGGCAAGAGCAATTACGTGATCACTGTGACACTGTTGTCAACTACTCAAGCCTGACATAGTGGCAAGTGGTCCTTTTAAGAAGCCACAAAGTCTTGTATCAGCACTGTTAACTCATGTGAGAAGAACTCGCTATTCTGCAGGCAGAAAGCCTAAAAGTCGAAATTGACTTAGTTACAGGTCAATCATTATAGACAAATTTTTAATCTGAAAGCTTGAAGGAATTGATCTATATGCATTTATAACTTATATACAGTACTCAAACAGCTTGTGCAAAAACACAGCAACGACATCGAACTGTATACCTTGCATGCAGCTGTTGTCAAGCAAGGACTTGACGACCACGCTATGGTCATCAACACGACTTGCCCAGCGACCTCGCGGCATCGCAGCGGCGACGTTGCTAGCCGCATTCGTGGTTGGCGACTTCACGTAATCACCTTGTAAAACCTGTGAATAAGATACTAAAAATATATCAAAAACATTTCGATCTCTTCCAGTCTACTACTCCCTACCTGTGTCAGTGTGGTACACAGAGCTGCACTCCAAACTGGATTTATGATTCTTTTCTAGAATTACAAGTTTAATTTGCCTGTAAACAATCTTTTCTTGTCAATTCTTTCCCAATGCTATATGAATTTCTTATTAACCCCTTAACTGCCAGCCCACAAAAATTCCTTGCACCACAGTAGGGGTTGTTGTAGTTGTATATTGTAGTTGTCATAGTCCTAGTTGTAGTAAGTCACAGTATCTGTTGTAGTAGTAGTCGTAGGAATACAAGACTCTGCAGTAATAGCTTTTGTTGTTGTAGTTGCAGTAGTTGTTGTAGTTATTGTTGTAACAGTTGTCATTGTAGCAACTGTAGTGGCAGTAATTGTAGCAGTTGTTCTAAATGCCATAGGCCGTGTAATAGAAGTAGTAGTAATTGTAGCAGTATTCGTATTAGTAGTAGTAATTGCCGCAGTGTAGTTTTTTGCAGTAGTATTTGGTGGTGTTCTAAGAGTTGTTGTCGTTGTAGTAACCGTAGTAGCAATTGTAGTGGTAGGTCTACTAGTTGTTGCTGTAGTATTTGTAAACAGCTATAATATAGAAAATAATGTTGCCGTGCATGTAACCAAGAAGTTTTTCAAATGTAGCCCAGTGCACGCTGAGCATCAGCCAATATAACTAGTACGCCAAGCATAAAATATTCCTAGCACTAGGTATCAATGCATCCTGAAGACGTACTGCCGGATATTTCCGGTATGTGGCGCCAGCAATATAATGCAGGTGCTGGAAATATCCGGCAAGTGGCAGTCAAGGGGTTAACAGTATCAATATTTACTCTGATATGAGATATGTAAACTCACTTCTCGAATCAATCTGAGTCTCTGATCTATGGCTTCCCCATAAGCTTGTGCAAATGGCTGAAAATAATTTTCACCATAAACCAACGTTAATTTTCATTTCGTCACCATCAAACCCAATCAGAAAACAAACATCACTAATAACTCCATAGCATCAGTGCAATATGAAATCTCTGACCACTGTTATGACTAAGCAACTATAACAGTAAAGACAAAATGCAAAAAAAAAACAACTCACAACCTGACGCTTGGCCCAAGATGGCAGCTGGCCGACTGAAAACCGATAGTCTAGCTCTGGAGGGCGAGATTCTGGAGTCTGCGGTACTCCAACAGTAACATTTGCAGGCATAACGTTGTCGTTTGAATCTGTTGTGGGATTCTTCTCCGAAACATAGAACGTTTCTCGCCTGAAACACACCATAAAAGATTATGTAAAGAAAATACTAAGCTGAGCTGTTAAAATTGGCAAAACAGGAGTACACAAAAATAAAAACAAATATGATGCAGCTGACAAGCTGATGCTAACACTAAGTAACAGGCACAACTTTGTGCTGTGATTTTTGTGAAGATAGTTTTTTATTAGCAACACAAGCCCTCTCACAGATCAAGTCCATCCGCTCAAACTTAAGCGTAGATCGCTACTGCGCCAACAGCAACTGCTACCACACTAAAATGCTGACTTTTTGATAACTGAAAAAAGTTCATATACATTAAGATGCTAAACATTACTGATATGTTTAAACCATAACATAAGCTTCCAAATGTCTTATATTGGCATTTCTCACCATCAAGCCTTAGAGTTCTCAAATCCGCTGAAACAAATTTTAAACACGGACCTTGATTGAAAGTGACAGTCATTTCATATGCGGTTCATAACAGTGATAAAAAAAACAGAAAAAATCGCAGGCACTTTTTAGCTTTTATGCTTCAAATTACATACTGGCTAAAAATAATAATAATAAAATGTAACCTCAAGGCAGCGCTGGAATAATCCGTTGGTGCCAAAGCTTTAATACTAGTTAAACGCTCACGAATTCGTTCCGTCATTTCTGATGGAAGTCGCCAAATGAAAATGCATCTACATCCACAATTCAAAATATTATATGCCCTGATTCTCTTGTGAGATTTTGGCGCTATATAAATTGCTACTTACTTATTTACTTAGTATGAATTACACTTCAATAACTTGTACTTCTATAACAAACACTATCATTAACACATACTGCATATTTTAATAGAAACAAATATCAGGAAAAATATTCAACCAAATGGATAACAATCATAAAAACATAAAATAAATGACTAGTGGTTAACTAATATCCATGTTCAGTCCTTCAGCCTGAAATTTGCTGCAAACAGCTGTTTGAGACTTATCATTGTCACCAGGTGGTGCTTTCCATCGCCGTCTGATAAAAAATGGCTTAACATGGTGCATGAGATGAACTAAAACATTCCCGATAACTCTGCTCTTAGAACTGTGTGAACACAAACTACACTACTGATGGCACAGGCACCGATCACCTGGTTCATTTGACAAATACAGCCCGAATGTAAAGCACATGCAACCTTTGGCCCAAACTGGCTGGCTTAAAATCCAACAAATGCTCAACACAAAAGTAGTTTATACCAACTGCAATTATCTTTCAGATAATTATAGTGTGCACACGGCACAGTTGAAAATGCAAATGCTAACAACTTCATCATAACTGACCCATCAGCAGCAACAGATACAAAGTGCTTCATGTCGTTCAGAAACTTAATGCCAGTCGAGATCTCCGAATGGCCGTAGATGGTGGCGATGCATTCTCCACTGAAGAAGTCGTACATGCTCAGGCTTTTGTCGGACGAACTCGTCGCCACAAAATTGCTAGAAGGATCCAATTCAAGCCGAAGCAATGTGCCTTCGTTACTCGTCGAGGCATTGTAACATTTCTTCTGCTTACCATTGCGCATGTTGTAAATCCTACAAAACAAGAAATACAAGTTACCTCTGGTCACAATTACAATTGTAGAGTCATAGCACTACTAGATGGCCAGCACTAACACAAACAGGACTAAATAATATCAATAAGAATCTAAAAAGACAAAATAAATAACAAAATATAGTACAAAATATAAAATGTATTGTCCAAACAACACACAAAAAGACAGTACAAAAAAATCTAATGTCCATTAGACCACACAATAAAACAAAATATAAAAATATTTTCAGACGTTTCTAATAAATGCGAAACCAACTAATAATTTATAATAGAATAATTTCAAAATTCAGAGGAGTAAAATATCTAAATAGCTCAGCGAAAAAACAATATTAGCAAAGCTCTTGAATAAACTATTAAGTCACTTCACACTTGGGGTACATAAAATTGGTCAAATGATGATGATGATGATGATGAAGGATGAATTAACTCTAGCATGGCGTTAAGTCCTAAGAATACAAGGACACGTAACAATAAGCCTAAACAGTGAAGTCACGTAATAGTAGTCAGTGCAATGAGACGTTGTTAGTCATGACTGTAAGACCAGGCAAAAA
>Ga0209367_1008335_pt1 | contig 14173 bp, 7 predicted proteins | sample WorMetLIZISLAND2_FD_187412 | JGI IMG/M metagenome (GOLD analysis project Ga0209367, IMG submission 187412) | Marine gutless worms symbiont microbial communities from Max Planck institute for Marine Microbiology, Germany - Olavius geniculatus... ... | reverse complement strand
GGCAGCAGTGAGTCCGGTGTCCCGTACATTCTGACTCATCCATGTAGTCCGCGGTCTACCAGCGAAGCGATTCCAGTCGTGGTGTGGTATGTCTCCGGACCTGGAATCCACTGCAAGCTTCAGGGCCTTATGTGCTGCTGTGTTGGCGGGCAACGGCAAATATGGCCGAAAAAGGAGTGACGGCGAGCGGCTATGGTAGTGAGTATGCTTGGCAGATTCGTACTGTCAGCTAAAAAGGCTGTCCCCCAAAATAGTGTTAAGCCCTTAAAATATTGGTGCAGTTTCTTGCTTGCTTTTACTGAAACAAAGCTCTTGTCCGCTACATGCTGCAACATTTTTACTATTTTTACTTTACTTTTCATAGGAAAAGTACCATACCTTGTGTCACATTGCTTTTATAAGCTGCTGCGTAATATCTTATATCACACGAAATGTCATGAAATAAACATGGTGGCAAAATTTCCCCGTCGCTAGTCTATTGCCAGGCTACATCACACTAGAGGCACAGAAATTCTTTTCTAAGCCTAAGAATTCTATGATCAATCTGTCATTTACATTCTATGTTCCTGAATCCTTCCCTATCTTACCGTTTCTCCGTCGTAAACCTTCTGAACATTTCGGTGCATTTCTAAAGTTTCAAAGCAAGTAGCGTGAACAAAGACGACTACAGGGTCCGAAATTGTCATAACAACGCACTATTATGATGTCCCTTGTCGTAAGCGTCTTTCAGCGCGCTCGCTGTGCGATGTTAATGTATTTTTAAAGTTTTATTATGTTTGCTAAGGATGACTGTAAACCTCTTAAAAGAGTAACTAGTACTTTTAACGCCGAGTACTACTGATATATAGGGATGTATCATGAACTGACGGTGGCTGGTCGAGGGTAGAAGACGTCGTCCTCGCTGCTGCAGCTCTGTAGCAGAATGTTAATGGCGTTATTCTCCATCGAGAACTCATCGATATACACCGCGTTGCCAGCGCTGTACTCGCACACCAACCACATAGAACAACAATAGGCCTACCAGACCTGCCAAGTCATCCGCATTAAGCCGATGACTCCCGCAATTAAACCTCGTCACCCGTTAACCTGCGCAAAGTCAATTATCACCCGCCGACGATAAATCTCGCCCATTTTGTTCCCGATGTACCTTTATAGTTCAAACTGCACTAAATTTGCTCAGTTGATTCTTAGGGAAATAATCAAAATTGTTGCAACTAAATGTCATACTTTAAGGCCAAAATGCACCGAGTTCGATTAAACTGCATGGGAGCTCCGACCCGCATTCCGCTTGGGGAGCTCACAGGTTCACAGCGCTCCCCAGACCCGCTAACTAGATTTAAGGGGTCCTAGCTCTCAGGCAAAAAAGGAGGAAAAGCAAAGGGGGAGGAAGGGAAAGAGAGGAAAAGATAGAGTAGAGAGAGGAATGTAGGGGCAACCGCATTAGCGGTATAATAACTTGGCAGTCCTGCATTACCGACACTCTGCTACTCATGTACTCAAGGTCAAAGTCAAGGTCATGCTAAACAAAGTCAATTAACTTTGTTCCGATTTCTACCAGGCTATTAGTGTACGTTTCATTACAGTCCAGAGTGTTTTGTGCAAGCGTGTGAGACACAATGAGACTGCAGACAGTGTGAAAACGTATTTATTTTATGACTGTGATCGACGACGTATTCTGCCTGACACTCAAAACGCGTTCCAATCGTCACGCTTGATTGGAGTGTGAGTATGGGCGGTTCTAACACCGCAGACAGTGTGGTAAGCGTTGAGACCTGAGATTGAGTTGTGCCTCGACGGCTGAGGCGAAGCTGCGCGAGTAGAAGACCCCGGTGATGTGCAGCTGACGCTGACGCTGACGCCCGTCGTCATCAGTCTGTGACTGCGGTGAATAGTCGGCGTTCTGCTTCACGAACTCCAACGCGTCCGCCAGCCGGTCACGCGGAAAACCCGCCAACACCACGCTCACCTGACAACCACAAAACAGCAATCACCAAGATAATTTGGCAAAAAGCGCAATCGCTGATCGATGCTGCCACCCGGTAAATCAAAAATAATTTTTTGTGAGTCGGAATATGTTTTGGCTAAGGGTTCGATGCAAAAATCTCTCCTCCCCTGTGGGTTATGGACCTGCATATCATGCACCATGTGGCACAGTGTCTTAATAGTGTAAACAGGCCTACCTAATGACATCTTAATTCGTCGCACGGTTCAAGCAGAGTGCGACAGTTTGACAAACGACAAACAGGCGACGGACGACAGATCACGCCATACAAAAAAATGTATAGAAATAGGCGAAATCGCTTGCGGTGCAAGAGCGATTTCGCCTAATAATACAATAATGCAGCACAATCTGCATAGCGCCATAGACCGCGAAGATACAGAAAGGTTCGGTGGCGTAAGCCTAAATAAGACAGATTAAACAGGTAGGCAAAGTTGTTAAATGTCATTTGACGGCATGACTTAAAGTGCGTAAGCAAACACTGGCAGGTGGCGAGTTCCAGACAGACGGCGCAGCGACAGAGAATAGGCCTATGCGTCTGCAGACAATGTCAGTTCTGGTTCTTGGGACAGTCGAGAGGTTAAGAGCGTGAGAAGATAGCACACTATTGCAGAGTGCAAATCAATAACTTCGTTGAAAGGACACTTACAGACTAGACGAAGGATCCAGGCACCCCTGAAGTTTGTGCTGCGCGAGCCATAAAGCCCACAATAATTTGGACTCTGCAAACTGGTCCGTATACTGTTAATGAGTGCAAGATCATGTTCAACTTAACAACTACACTGTGTCCCAAAAATGCCCCACTTTGTGACTGGTCATATCTTCGCTAAATATTAACCGATTTACGAATTTTTTTCACCGATGCATTCTGTGGACAATTGGCAATAAAGTGGTTATTGAATATCTCGCCACACGTCGACTGTGTCGCTACACTACCTCGTGCAATATATATGCAAGAAAAACTAACAATAATAGACAGCAAGCGCGTGTTGGTAAACAAAATCACTTTAGACCAAAAATGCAGTGAATGATCTGTGCAACGCTACACTTCTTAGATCCGTTTTTTTTTTTGGATATCTAGCGTATTAAACGATATGTTTGTTTCTAGTCATTGTGGTTTAGCAAGCCTACCATTTCGGTCACGTTCTCTTCAGTACGTGCAGTGCATGCTTTAGTCTGCCAGTCTCATGCCTTTGGTCGGTGCTGCATGTTTCCCAAATCTCACTTTTTCCCTGTTTCAGTTTATCTTCCGAAACTAAAGATTGTTTCAAAAGCGACTGTTTATTTAATTGCAGTTTTAGGCTACGCCATTATGAAGGTTTATTTAAACTAACATGATACTGATTACTCAACTATTATCTTTTTTCAGCAGAAATGTTGCGAAACGTTGCAACTGACAGAGAACCAAAATTAGCAACATTCTGCGTATATAACGATAACCTATACCAGGCGAATCACACTATGAGATTGTAAGCTTTTATTGGCTCACCACGAGCCACCAGAGTCTTTGGTTAACTCAAATTATCAGCTACTGATGTCACCATCCATTTTACCCAGACTGTCATTGTCGTCCAAATAAATTTGATCGTCTGTGCACTTACATATTCGTCGGAGTTTTTCTGTTCCGTTCGTTTCCTGAACGCAACTTTACACTGCGAGCCACCTGCATACCGCAAGAGAACCACAGTGCAGCTGTGACGGCTTTATACGCTACTGGCAGGCCCGTCGAGAGCCACAGCGGGGCCCGGGAAAACATTCTCGCGGGGCCCAAAACATTTTTGCGGAGCCCCTCTAGGGTGAACAATTATGATTTTTTTTCAAAATGGTGCATTCTGGTGTATTTTTGTATTTCTGAGCAACGGCGGAGCCCCACAAACGTCGCGAGGCCCGGGGTAGCTTACCCCCTACCTCACCCTCTCGACGGGCCTGGCTACTGATAAACTGCGCTGAAAAATAACAAAAACACAAATAATTTGGTAAAGGCGAAATCGCTCTCCTCCTTTGTTTTCGCCAGGTGACAGCAACCGTAGCATACAGAACTGACAGTTTTGCTTCAATTTGCAATTGCATGTTTTGGTTCGGGGTTTGACCCCATCTGACACAATGTGCCATTGGACCCACAAAATGTGCCTGTCAACATTTAGATGCCGTAGAACGCCTCAAGTGAATCCCGGACAAAAGGCCACCGAACTGGTTTTTCGCTAGGCACTATGTAGGTTAATTCGCCAAACTATTAAATCCAATTTCCATGACTTTTATGCAAGAACATTGTCTCATACTAAATCTAAGTCTTTCGCATGCGAAGTTAAGCCCACGACGATGAAGCAGCATTTTTGATGACTCGCTCCACCGAGTACAGAAAAACAGACAAAAGTTGGCCTAATAAACTACAGCAACAAAAAAATATCAATTTATCATGTAGTACTTATTGTGGCGACTTGAGTTATATTTTCCAATAATGTGCACTTTATTTGCAAAAAAAATTCTAGTGAAAAAAAAACAGTTTGGTGGCCCTTTGTCCGGTGACCTTTTCTCCGTACACCGGTTTAAGCAGAACCAATGTGTCAGACGACAGACACGCCACGGAGAAATGTGCAGCAATAGGCGTAGCATAATCGCTTGCGCTGCAAGCAGTGATTCGCCTAAAAACTTTCAAGAACGCTGATCTGTCGCTCACTTACATTTTTCAGCCGTTGGTATCGAAACTCGCGTAGCGTACGTCGTAAAACCTAGCGATGAGTTTCAGTGGCTTAATAATAATAATGATACATTTGTATAGCGCCGTAGTGCCGTAGCTTCAGAGGCGCTGGCAGAGCAGGTCAGTTGGCTGTATACAAAATTAAATATGTGAGTTTTAAGCTTAGACTTAAATACAGAGAGAGTGTCACAGTTAATGACAGAAGCAGGCAGAGAGTTCCAGGTTGTCGGTGCAGCGCAGCTGAACGATCGTTTGCCGATGGCGGTCCGTCTGAAGGGCACATGGAGCATTGGAACATCCGATGATCTCAGTGACCGAGTTCCACTGCGTGCTATGATGTGTTGACTGAGGTACGCGTACGCCGGTGCTGACGTCTGTTGTATTTTGAACGTCAGCAAGGCCAGCTTGTAAGAGATGCGCTGCTCCACCGGCAACCAGTGTAATTTCTTCAGCAGTGTTACGCGTGTGATCGTCTTGGTGCTTTATGAACGATCCTTGCGGCGTTGTTCTGTACTCGCTGCAGCTTGTGGGTGGTGCCGGATGGAGCGCCGTGGAGCACAGCGTTGCAGTAGTCGATCCTGGATAGAATCAGACTGCATGCAAGCGTCTGTGCGAGATCCAGTCAGTAGATGCCGCTTCTATCCCTATTAAATATTTTTTAAAAAACTTACCAGTTTACACTACTGTGTAAGGGCCACCAAGCTACACATCCAAAACAGCAGAAATCATTTTACTAGGACACAGAGTGATAATCGCTCTTAACAAAACTCCCCCTATTTTTGTTCCCCTTCTATTTTTTAATCTGCACCTTTAACAAAAATTCCCTCCCCCTATTTTTTGCTTTTTCCATATTTTTCACTGGACAATCTATACTCTTCACAAAACTTCCTCTCCCTTATTTTTCACTTTTGCCTTTTTCAATCTACACCTTTAACAAAATTTTCCTCTTATTTTTTTACTTTCTTCCCATTTTCCCATTTTCCCCCTAAGAAAACTTTCCCCCTATTTTCTACTCCCCCTATTTATTAACCTACACCCTTAACAAAATTTTTTACTTAGAGGTGAAAAAAGCCCAAAATGGAGGGAAAAACTTGAGTCAGAAATTGGGGGAACAGCGCAAAACTGGGGGGAAAGTTGCGCCCGAATATGATTCCAGATTTGGAGGGACAGAAGAAACTGATGAGTTTTACCGCATGCATGGTGCAGCCACAAGTAAACCTATGAAGTATCCACAACAAGGTAGGCTTAACGTGAAAAGTAATACGTAAAATGACTGTCTATATTTGTAAAACAAATGCTGTAATCCACCGAACATTGCCAGCAGGTTTCACACAGGCGCGCGGCCGTTCACGCCACTGGTCGACTGCCTCATCGATGACACGCGCTGCATACCAGACATTGAAGCAATCAGACGCTGCTTCAGAATGCGAAGTATTTTGCTGAATCGCAGTCGGAACGACACGTATAGCGTATGAAGATTATGCTGTGTTTGATAGTCTTTGCGGGACTATGACGCCTTCCGCCGCGCTTGGTTGGATGTAAAAGAAATTTGAGTTAATGCTCACGGGACGCGCGAAAGCCTATAGCAGTTCATGTTCGCAAACTGTCAGTCTATCTCCAGCCATTTCGTCGTGACTTTTACGGGGGTACTACTATTTGATGCCCTCGTGCGCAGGTTTTCTTGAACCTAGAAAATCGAGACTTGGACTGTTGCCTTTGTTGTTATACAACGACTGTTGTGCAACGATTATTTTACATTATTATACTAAAACAAACATTTTGCACAAACACGTAGAACCAGAACGAGGCTCACACAACCAGAACGAGGCTACCAGCTAAATGACTGTTAACTACTAAGTAAATAACGAGTTAGACCGCAAATATCGTCACATATGGACCATCGAAATTTACTTTCAATGCTGAAAATTTCATACGCAGCTTGCCCATGTCTATCTCAATTGGTTTCTGCGCAATTCGCTCTTGCAATGTGTCTCGCAGCCCGAAATCGCCAAAAATCCATAAAACCGCCTATTTTGGCGTTCAAGGTCATTGAATTGGGCGCCAATCGAGAGCCTTTCTAGAAATTGTAACCTAGGCCCTATCTCTCACCGTTACTGAGATACAACGACTTATCGGCCAAAAATCGCAAATTTTGCCCTTCCCCTCTCATTTAGCGCCCTCGTTCGGGGTGACCCCCTTCGAATTTATGAAAAAGCTTTACGGTTTCTGAAACTAGAATCTTCCAGGCAGCCGACGGTGAAGATTTGGTGATCCTAGCTTGGACTGTTTTTGCCTGATCCACCCGTGTGACAGACGGACAGAATTGCGATGGCTAAGACGCGCTGAAAGCAGTAGCTGCTTTTGCGCGTAAAACACTTTGGAACAGAACCAGAGTCTGTGTTAAAAATAAAAACAACCTTGAGCGTCAAAGACTGAGGCCAGATGAAAGGCGCAAAAATATCGGGCGGATCTCGGTATGCGTTTGATCAGCGTGGAATCAGCTGACAACCAAACAGCTGACAGTGGAAGATTGGACTGACTCGCTGCTGCAGCGCTGGAGCTTGTGTCGACTGAAGGCGACTGAACGCCTGAAGACTGCAGTGGCGGCATTAGATCCAGACGAGGACCGTGTCGTGGACCACAAATGAAGCTGCCGAGTGGCAAGACAGAAACTACAACTGCCGTTAGCTTCATCATGGCCAATTCACACCTACGACAATTTACACTCAACAGCCGAGTCGCGTCGGCGTCGTGTGTGAATTGGTCATTAGCCAACTGCGCGAGAGGCCACACCTGAAGCATGTGAAACGCGCGCGAGAGCGACTGTTAACGGTGCAATGCGCTCACCTGTAGTGTTTGTTTACTTGACAGCCATTGGGCAACAAGCAATAAGCGACGCCCAAACAAACAACACAAGGACGGATCGAGAGATCAAATCAACGCAATCTCTCTTACGAAGTACAGCAACAATAAAAAGGATCAAATGAGCTAGAACCAAAACAAATCGACAAAAAGTCGACTCAGAAAACAGCTATATAGTCGACTGCATTGAAACTAGATCGTACCAGTAAGCCATAGCGTCTATTATAATTGTTAGATTTTTCTGTTGTTTCTTCTTCCCTTTCATTTGCATTAGGCCTACCGTCATTGTTGCGTTACCTTCGTGGTGAATAAACGTGTTATAACGCCTCTCGGCCTCTAAGGACTAAAACATGAACGGGCGTTTAGGCTTAATTTTGTAATCTTACCGACATCGAAAGCAATGCCGACTGAACGGGTGAAGAATTTAGCAGGCAGACGTATTTCAGCGACGCCGCTAACGCTAAGATGTTCATCCGCCATACTTGCAAGCGCTACTGATCTGATCTGTACATTATCACCACCGGTTGTAGGCCTAAAACTTATATAGGTCTGCAGACTTTCGGTATCTGCACTCAGACGACTGTATCAAGGCGTACCTGCTGATATAGGCCGTATAGCAGCTTGTGCACGACTGTGTGCCGTAGTGTGGGTTTCCCTACATCTCTGGAGTATCTAGGAGAGAGGGTGATCGACGATGAATGACGCAGCTCCGCCTAGAACGTCCGCATCCAGCTATCGCCATGCATGAACAGTACGAAATGCACATTCCGTAACACTCCCACGTGCCGAGACACTGCAGTGTGCACCCCGCAGAAGGCGGGACGAAGTGCGTGTACAATACCATTCACAGCCAGCCGATCGCACAATAAAATCCACACTTAAACTTTAAGCGCCGCTATTCACATACGCGTGTTTACACTAACGAACTGGTTCAATAGGTGCCAATCAATCAATCACAACACGTCGATAATGCCTTAATGCCGCAAGCCATTCGTAGGCGCACTTAAGGACCATCTCACTACTGTACACGGATAAGTGAGAAATAATAGGCCTTAGTTATAGTGTTTTATAGGCCTACTTCATTTATCACTGAATAGGCCTTAAGATAACACAAGGGGACCGAACTGAACCGACTTGAACTGAACTTCAAGTTTATTTAAGTTCAGTTTTCTTGCTCTGTACACACCATCAAATCTCCATATAGTACGGGGGATGTAATTATCCTGATACGGTAAAAATTATATTGCTGGCTGGACGTTACATCGGTCTTACGATGGCACTGACCAGAGACGCCAGATCGGCTAGGTGAACGTATCACAGAAGCTTCTACATTTTAAGTGAGGATGAGATAGAGCATTGGTAGCTACTACGCCTAAAAGCTAAATTCAAGAACAGGGTGGGTCAAGAAGTAACCCTCTTAACTTTTGTCGCTATCTTCACCAAATATTGACCGATTTTCGAAATTCTTTGACTGGCACATTCTGCGGAAATTTTGCAATAACGCTATTATTCACCACCACCATCATCATATTCGTTTAATACATTAACTTGACAGAACGCAAGCATGTGCACAATGTAGGCCTAACATACATTAAATATAAGAGTTTTAAAAAAAAAGTCCACAAAACTATGTACAAATGTTGCAGAAACGGGCACGTCAATTGAACAACAGCATAACAGCAACAAAATTGGAATGTGTGACTGCCTAAAATCTAGTAGGCCCACTTTAACTGTGTCACTACAATATCTTGTAAAATATGAATTTGCGAAGGTCACTATAATCAACACGTATACGTATGCAAATACGTGTTATCTGAAAATATTTTCAATAAAAGCATCAATGAATTGCGACAGCGTCTGCAGGCAGTTATCCAGAACAATGGGGTAGGGGCATACACGCGTTTGTTTTGTTCATCAAAATCACTAACACGGCATCTGCAATAGCCTAATTAAACCGCCCATGCAGTTTAAACTCCTGCATTAGGCCCAAACTTCCTGGCAGTGCCGAGTTGCGTAGACCTTAACGAATTCGGTCTGTCCCCGTGTACTTCTCGAATTGTACGAGTTGTTTTAACCGTTGCGTTGTTTATGCAGCTGTTCCTGCTAACAAAGCGAGCTTTTCTGCATTTTGTGTCTTGTGTCGGTAATGAACTACTAGAGCATATAGCATGTGATGTTTAACTTTTCATTGATTTTGCAAAATTGTATATTATGTGTTATTTCTGACTCGTGCTCCCTTATGTCTCACTGGTCAACAATTAAGATATCAAAACTGTAGGAGTTGTTTAAAATGACGGCAAATATTAAGAACATTGACGAATGTTTACGTTAATTTTAAATTTCCAAATTATGCCAATTAATTTATAGCTGAAATGTTCTTATTTGCTAAGAAAGCATTTTTTCTTTATTTCACCTAACAAGCTTTCCCACAACGTATCGATCCCCTTATTGGCACAGTAGCCGATATGACACATTTCACGTTTAATACACCGTGTCCCAAAAAAACTAAGCAGATTTGTTTTTGTCAGAACTGCGTCAAATTTCCACCGATTTTGATAATTTTGGCAGAAAGATGGCAAACGATCCAAATATATTCGAGGTGCACTCATTTTCTACCTCACCTAATTTGCGTCATCACCTTACCGTGTTAAACGCAAATGTTCCAAATTGCTGCATAACGCCGAATGTTGTTATCTGCAATAAACTTTTAAAGACTTAATTAGCGCACAATAGACAAAAGGTGCTTTATTTAGCAAAATTATAAGTTCCTATAACACCTGTGTTCAAAATTGTCAGATGAACATCGATGAACTCTAAACGCGTCTCGTCAACGAGTGGGGGCAGTTCGACCAGTCGATCATTGATGCCGCGATCAGCCAGTGGTGCCGCCGTCTGAGCGCTTGTATCCGTGCACGTGGGGCACACTTCGAGCACAAGTTCTGACAATTTTAAACACAGGTGTTATAGGAACTTATAATTTTGCTAAATAAAGCATCTTTTGTTTATTGTGCGCTAATTAAGTCTTTAAAAGTTTATTGCAGATAACAACATTCGGCGTTATGCAGCAATTTGAAACATTTGCGTTTAACACGGTAAGGTGATGACGCAAATTAGGTGAGGTAGAAAATGAGTGCACCTCGCATATATTTGGATCGTTTGCCATCTTTCTGCCAAAATTATCAAAATCGGTGGAAATTTGACGCAGTTCTGACAAAAACAAATCTGCTTAGTTTTTTTTGAGACACGGTGTAAATACGCTTTTCCGCTCTGCGGCTTCGAACACTTAAGAACATCAGTCTGTCATAAAAAAACTGGGGGTATTATCGCAGTACATGCCCGCATTTAGCGGGATATATGTGCTGTGGTATTATTCTCAGCGATTCATAGCAATATTATTGTGCACTCACTGACACGTATAGGCACTATTGTGTGTTGCAGACGGCGCATGTCACAGTGTCAATACGGCCTGATGACGTGTGGCACAAATTTACTCGTCATTTTCGACCACCATTTTGTAATAATCTTTTGCTGCATAAATTTGCAGAGATACCCCACCACTGATACTCACAGAACCTATTGTAGTTTATATTTCACGTTCATTATATTGCTTGTGGCATGCGCGTGCTGTCGATGATTCGTGAGAGAATGGGAGCTAAACAAGTGAACGCGTCCCGCCAGCGCCGATGGTAGGACTCGATTCATCTGGCTAGCCCGGATGGATGGAAGGCTGAGTTTACATCGGTGGTTGGTTATGTACTGAAATGGTTCATCCATCCGCAGACTGTCCCCCATCCAAGTAGTAACCACTTGGTAAGAAGTTGCGGGTTCGTGACCGGGAGTTGAACCCGCAACTTCTTGATCGTTAGTCTAGCGTCAAAACCGTTACACCGCCAAGCCACGTAAACAACAAAAGGACACACAAACACTTAGACACATCCTTCATACATTGTAAAACATCAATATCAATTTTAATGTTATTTACAACGATGCAATATATTATAAGTATATTAATACTAATACTAATCATATTTATACAGCGCCGACATGCTGAGCAACAGAGGCGCTGAACGACAGTCAATCAGGCGGTATTAAACAGAAACGTTTTCAGATGTTTCTTAAAGACTTGAATTGCACAGTAAAATATGGACACTATAGCTACATACTGTACAATGGTAATACAAGCAGCATAATTAAAATAAATGCAAATAGTAGGCATAGGCCTATCGACTAATACGTTGGTTAACTTACTCCACGCAAAGAACACACAGAGAAGCTTCTGGTATTCAAAATGCCTTATAGTCACGAAGCTGATACAATTTATATACTAAACAGATATGTTTATTGCAGTAAGCATAGGGCTAGCAATAAATGATATAACAAGACGTATAATAAACAACAAGATACGTTATCTATAAGGTTGCAAGCGATTAAAATCTTTGCGATCGATTAATCTTCAATAATTAATCGAAATTAATCAATTAGCCTCGATTAATCTTCCTAATCAATCAGAAAGCCAAAAACTGCAGAATTCAACTACTGGTAGCTGTTGTCTACAAGTACAAATCTTGATTACATGTCGTGTGTGAAATAAGCGCCCATCATTGTTGACTACTGCAGTTCACAATCGACTGAAGTGCGCAGATTATTGACGTTTGTGATTTTAGTAAAAAAATTTATTCAAATTTTAAACAATTAAAAATTTTAATTAATTAACTTTGTAACGATCAATTGACTAATCAAGTGTTAATTTCTGCAACCCTGATTATATGTCAACAGCTGCTAGCTTGTCAATACTCAATACAGAGATAACTAAAGTACCACTGTGTTTATTTTATGACGACGTTATTCAAAATTTAACAGAATAAAATCTATCATCACAACATTAAGCGTGAAAAGATATGCTAAGGGATTAAAAATAAACTGCATAAATACTCATAGCATAGCAAGCATAGCAGTGTGCATGGACCGATAATTCAAATCTAGCAAATGTCAAACATTTCATAAATGCACATATTGTTACTGCAACGTAATTTAAAAGTCCCAAAAAATTAAGGAATGTGCACGCAAAAACTAGTTACAACTAATCTTAAGAATTTGGCTACACTCGCAAATTTTTACGAACTTTTAAATACTAAGTTGCGAATTCTCAATCCGTAGCACTTTCCAAACAAGGAACATTCTGGAAAGCGCTGCAGCAGGCTTTTACGCTGGCAAGCCGGCGCTGCCTTTTCCACAGACTTTGTGCCAGGAGTGCAGTGAGCAATTCTCCTTCCCACTAAATTTTCGCATCCGAAATTCTCTTCTTGTTGAAACTTCTATTCTGATAATGCAAAACCTGAGGCTGAAAATCACCCGTTTGGTAAAATTTAGAGGCGAAATTAAACTTTTGAGCACCCATTATCTCCTTTGTCCAAACTTAGCAACTGTCAGTTGGAAAAACTGCAAGTTCTTGCCACGTCTAGCCTCTAGCTTATTAGGCCGAACCCAAGACACTTTCCAGTCGCCAAATCACCGGTAGTCAAACAGCTCGGGTGGTCCCTGTTGTTTCGGACACCTTGGATGGTAAGAATATTATTGAAAGGCACCAGTAGACGACGTCAGTAGCGAAGCCATCTCGTATGCACGTCAGTTGTTATGTGGCCCGAATTTGTGCAAAAGTTAAAAAAAAATAATTATCCCATGTACTCATGTGCTATGCAAACATCTTTCGCCATCCTCCTTCTCAGTGATACCAATTTTCGATAAAAATATCAAAATTGTCACCAGGTTTGTTTCAATGTCTGTGAGCGCGTGTAATTGGGGCGTTTATTTTGAGCAATAGAAACTAAATATATAAAATTAGTTACCGAATGCATCAAGTGAGCACATTCAGAACTGTTTATAAAATGCAAACTAGCAAAAGAAACAGAAAACGCCATCGAAATCAGCATTAGAGTTTTGACGCTAGATGACAGTTGTCACTGGACAGAATGTCGGCGACTATTCGCACTGCATGCTTCGCTGTTCCCCAACTCAGACCGATCCCCTCAGCACCGTGACCGTAGTTGTGAACCACCTAGCAGCGACACGACTACAACTACAACTACGACTACGACGACAACAGCAACAACGATAACCACCAGACCCGCCGAGAGCCACAGCGGGGCCCAGAAAAACATTTTTGCGGGCCCCCAAACATTCTTGTGTGGCCCCTCTGGGGAAAACAATGTTTGAATTTTGTCTCTTTAAAATAATGCATTCTGGTGCACTTTATACTTTTGAGCGACGGCAGGGCCCCCAAACGTCGCGGGGCCCGGGGTAGCTTACCTCCAACCCCACCCTCTTGATGGGCCTGATAATCACCATCACCACCATCACTACTACTAAAGCCAAAGGTAAAAAAAGGTAAAGGTTGTCAATTTGTATAGCGCATCTCGCGAACACGCCTCTAATGCGCTTTCGTCACTAACCAGAGCTGCCGTCCGCACAGCCACCGCGTTCAGCCTGCAGACACAGGCTGGGGCAGCGGCCGGCTAGGCAACCCCAGTCAGCTGTACCAAGGTCTCCACCTTCCGTAACCCATGTAAATGAGTTACTACTCATTTTACCGTCCCACGGAGGGTAGAAGGCTGAGT
>Ga0209367_1008334_pt1 | contig 14173 bp, 9 predicted proteins | sample WorMetLIZISLAND2_FD_187412 | JGI IMG/M metagenome (GOLD analysis project Ga0209367, IMG submission 187412) | Marine gutless worms symbiont microbial communities from Max Planck institute for Marine Microbiology, Germany - Olavius geniculatus... ... | reverse complement strand
TTCTGACAATTTTGAACACAGGTGTTATAGGAACTTATAATTTTGCTAAATAAAGCACCTTTTGTTTATTGTGCGCTAATTAAGTCTTTAAAAGTTTATTGCAGATAACAACATTCGGCGTTATGTAACAATTTGGAACATTTGCGTTTAACACGGTAAGGTGATGACGCAAATTAGGTGAAGTGGAAAATGAGTGCACCTCGCATATACTTGGATCGTTTGCCATCTTTCTGCCAAAAATTATCAAAATCGATGGAAATTTGACGCAGTTCTGACAAAAACAAATCTGCTTAGTTTTTTTTGAGACACGGTGTATGGCTACTGGTCCAAGGTAACCGAACTTAACGGCGACTTATCTTACGTTCAGATTGGCACGACTTGCTCATAATGAGTTTGGTATGCAGTAGAAACTGGTAGTGTTAGGTTAATGTGTTTTCCGGTGAAAAGTAGGCTACTGAAAACACTGTATTAAGCCGTATTGATGCGACTTTTTGATGGGATGGTATGTTAACTACCACGCAGTTGTCATAATCATCATCGGTAGGCCTAGATGGATAAGTCACGCCGTTTTGTCTAGCTATTACAGCCTGTCCTCTCAGCTACTTCCGACGTGTAAAGCGACGAAATAAACTGAACTGAACACGATTAGTACACTTCGCGAAATGAACTGTGCCGACATACGGGATTGCAGTTCAGTTGAGTTCACAGTTTGTTTGAGTTCACAGTTCAATCCAGTCGCTTTGTACACGGCTTTACGGTCACCGGTTGGCTGGCACAGTCTACGTCGCAGCGTTGATGATAATAATAATAATAATAATCTGACTTGTAAAGCGCCAGTATGTGCTAAAAAGACTTCAGTGGCGCAGTTTTGTCAAAGTCTGAGGTATTACAGCAAGAAAACATGTTGGTGCCGAGTACTGACATATATGCGACCGTCCGAATAGTTGCCGAGCGACTCAGGCGCTGACAGTAAATAACGTCACTGTACAAGGGTTAGACCTAGTTTACAGTCGGCGCCACAGCCGCCCGGCGGCACATGATTCATCACACACAAGTAAACATACGCCGCATTTTCTTGAGATTTTTATTTCGTCAAGTGACATTTATCTGGCCTTTTAAACGATATTTTTCTGTCCCGGAAATTTGTGCCATTTTTTTGTTTTTCTGCGCCACTTGGCTTGGGAATTAAGATACCGTACGGGGCAGACGGACAGTTACGGACTGAGCTGTTAGAACGACGGATCGCTTGTCATCAGTGAGTTTGTTGATGGCGTGGAGTCCAATTCTGGAGCTGCAGAGGCGGCAGCAACTGTCACATGGCCAGATGCTGAGGTTGCTGTGAGGTTGAACACCCTTCCGAACTGCTCTTTTGTGTTCCAAAACTTCGACTAGCGAATCTTCAAACTGGATGACTGCTTCGTGGTGCTGAGTTTTCCAGGCAGGAACAGAAGGACAGACAGACAGATAAACTGACGTACATCAGCAGACGGACGGACTGACGAACGTGACGCGTAATGCGGCCTGTAGGACGGCCGCATAATAACGTCATCGTGTCATCATGCGTTGACACACGCTAGACCTACACTCGTTTCAGCCACTGCGTCGTCACGTGACGTCTTTAACGTTTGACATATCGTGGAACGTAGGTCATATTACTCGAATACTCGGTCTTCGAAGCCACCATCGGTGATCCAAGTTGTCCGTCTGTCTGTTAGTTACGTTGAGGTATCGTGGCATGCTGGGATTACCTGGAAAGCAACTACACGACCAGTGGCGTCGTCACGTGGCGTGTCACGTGGTAGGTCACGTGGTGTCAATCTGCAGGCGTGCCGCGGCGCGTGTCTTCGTAATCGTCGAGTTGTTGTCCTGGACGGCACGGAGTTGTTGGCGTTCACCAGAGGCGACCTGGCGAGCCCAGCGACAGCCGACTGCCATGCAGGCAACACTGGGTGACACCGTATAGCAGATGACGTTCCGTAGCTCTGAGAAGGGTTCTCACGTTTACCTGGCGAGCCCGGTGGCGGCGGGACAGTCTTGACGGCTTGCCACGGTCTCGGAGGTCTGTGACGGATGACTCGGTCTTGTCGCTTCTTTCACATAATAGTAACAGCACCGACAATTTGACGTGGAGAAATCATTAGAAAGAAACCAACCTATAGAGGGAAAAGGGATGGAGGAAGCTACAGTCTTGTATTGGAGTGATCGGTCTGGGTGGTCTGTGAGAGGCTGAGTCGCGCGGCGGCGTGTAGCAGCAGTGAACTGACGGAAGAGAGAAGACGCGCGGGGATCGTCGACGTCTTGTGGTTGATGGCGCTAGTGTTTCCGTCATCCACCACTAACTCACTGCAACTCACGGCACGACAATAGCTATATTAACAGACAAATGAAGAAATCAATAAATGCAGACTATCACATAACCGCCTTGGCAGAGGTAAAAAAATAAACTAGAAACATGGGGCAGAGCTCAACGTGAGGCCGCACGGCGCCGTAAGTCCGATTAGAGCAATTTAAAATGCCTGTCTATCCGAAATCCCTCAACGGATCTCGCTGAAATTTGACCTCGATTTTTCCTTACTCCTTAGTTTGGTCTTGGTCCGCTCCTCGGAGAAGTCATAAATAAAAGAGAAGAAAAAACTAAGCGAAAACATATACCCCCCGTTGCTACGTACAGACGGCCTAACAAAGTGTACGTAAATTGAAACGTCGTGTACTTGAGCTGTGAGTCGTAACTGGTGGTGCGACGCCAGCAGATGGTTCGATAGTAGGCCGAGTGAATCTTGCAGTAGAAGACGACTATGATGAACACAGAGATTACGAGCGCTCCCATCAGAGTGTAGACGGCTGACGTCCAGCTGTGTAGACGTCGCATGGCGTTGTATTGTGTGCCGAACAACGACCAATCTGCGCTCAGGTCTACCAGCCAACCAATAGGGTAATAGTAAATAACTGGAAGCGATCGAAGATCTGAACCTTCGCCGAAAACGGTACCGCCATCTGGCGAATACAGCTGCTATCTAGTAATAATAAAAAGCTGTAAAAGTGATCAACAATCCATGTACAAGCGTTCTTGAGGCGCGTAAAGAACGACGTAACTAAACTGAACTGATACTGTTTAGTTTTTGACTTTTTTAACGAACTGACCAATGGGATGCGAGTCCATTGGTCATTGGTTGACGCGTACGTGCGCGTAGTCAGATAATAAATGACGTAGTTAGACGATGTCTACTGTAATGCATTACCGTTTGCCCACTGGCATTTTCGTCAAAACTAAACCATGTCAGTTCAGTTCAGTTCTGTACGCGCTTTTAGACTGATTTATTTTTTTTCGTTTTATCACGTTAGCTTTCACTTTAGTCGGGGTGTTATTTGTAATTTGGTAAACAACAATTGGTCACTTTTTGTATGTGTTTCGTACTGGTTGACTGATTGACTGAGATTGACGGTACTGACTTCTAAGCTGGCAGTGAACCCCGTGGAAGCCGCGTGCACAGACGCACTGGTACCCGGCGACCAAGTCGAAGCACTGAGCTCCGTTATGACACGGATTCGACTCACACTCATCAATGTTCACCTCACATCTCTCACCTGCAACGACACTTAATGCTCAGCCTACACTTTCACGCAGATAATTGCCGTTTATTCGGTTTTGCTGCATGCATAAACTAACAGCTGAATCACCAAGGTCACCAACGCGGCTTGGTGGCATCGCGACATGGGGGTCAGACTTACGATCAAGAGGTCGTGTGTTTCACTTCAGATGAGGACGCTGAGTCGATATCAAGTAATTGTTGATTGTAATGTTGTGAAATGTGCCCACTGTATTTTAGTGCTTATATTGACAGGCTGGCGAAGGATAGTAGTAGGTAGATTATATTACGCGTCTATAACGCTTGCTTGCTTCCTGGGCATCAGCCAGAACGCTGGAACATTGCCAGAATTAAATGTTTACAGAACTGCAGAATCGGTGCATCACTAATTTACGGTGAGTTACAAGTGATAGAGAAATAAAGAACCATGTTATACATGTAGGCTCATGTTAATGTTGAATTTAGAGTGAGAAAAGTTATATTTCTCACGTGAGAATTAGTATTGATATCTGAAAACCACGAGTGTGGTTGTAGTCCGGCAGAGAGACTACGTTGAACATAGAAGGAGCTGTTAAAACGATCTGTGACGTTTCGGTCGAGCGTATGCGAATAAAGACCTTACCTGACAACTGACAAGGCAGGACGGTGTTGTCGACAACAGTGAATTTCTAGCTATTTCCGGGACAGCGTAAAGTGTACCCTGCGACCTAACGTTAGAGTTCATCATCAGCCAACTGCAGCTGACTACAGCAGATTTCATGGACGTCGTTCGACGGCAGTAGAAGCTTGGAGAATTTGAATCGACGAGCAGTCTTTCATCAGTGAATCAGGCGTATGTGAAAGCTGGCTTGCTTTGCCGCTTGCTTTGCCGCAATAAAAAACGATTAAATATTTAGTTTGCCAACCATTATACGTATGAATGTGTTAATGGTTGTGTGATTCAACTATCTCTACGTATTATTTTGTGTTTGTTAATATATATTATGCGCCATTGGTAGCTAAAATCGTTCGGTAAATTAGCTAAATAAACAATTCAATTCTGGCCATATACATAGCAACCGGCCCAAGTCTGCATTGATACTTGACTATTTGGATGGATAAATCATCTAGACCAACCATCCAAGTTAACTCAGCCTTCTATCCCTCCGCGGTATGTTAATCGAGAACCGGCCTGTCTGGCTGGCGTTAAAGCGGGGCGCTTTCATCTGTGTCGAGTGACAGGTAACAGTGTGCAATTTTATATGGCAGGTGACGCTTTGTAGATCTTTAACACTTCAACCCCTTTAACCCTTCAACGTGCAAGCACAGTGACGTTTCACACATGTACAAGCTACGGTATACTGAATAATTCGAGTATAGTTGAAAAAGTACTTGGATAAAGTACTAAAATAAACAAAAACAACAGTTTTTTGTCGTTTTTGATTGTCGTGGTTTAGTAAATGTCGTCTGAAGTTTTTTTTTATTTTCTGAGTTGATGCGGAAACTAACGGAAACTCTGACGTTAGTAAGCTGCAACGCTTGCAGGCAATGTTGTAGCCTATTGACCAATTCACGCCTACGATGTCGACGCGACGCAACCCAACCCAACTCGACTGTTAAGTTGAGTCGCGTCAGCGTCGTAGATGTGAATTGGTCATATTGTCGTCGTACCTGTGAAGCCGTGACTACACTCACAGGCGACTCGGTCGCCGTAGTCCAGACAGACTTGTGGACACGGGTTTGGTTCACACCGATCCGTTTCCTGTACGCAAGACAAAGGTAAAGGGAGAAAGTACCCTAATGTGAGCACCTTTTTTCGTCCATTATTCAAACTATATCAGCTCTCACAACAAAATATGTTTTTCATTCTTGAAATCCGTGGCAAACCTTTGAAATATTTTCATTAAAGGATTCTGCGAAACGATTTATGTATCAAATTATGGGTGCTTTGACAACAGTAAAATGCTCCATTAGGATACCTGCAACCTAATGCGAGCACACCCATCCTCTAATGTGAGCACGTGTTTTCACAACGTCAGTCCTGTTCATGACATTGGGTCGAAAGAAATCATTTGTCTGTTTGAATCTATGCACAGTCCGACCAGACAAATGATTTCCTTCCCAATCCTTCGACACAACGACGCGCATCTTTTACATGCTGAACGCCGGCGTGGTGCTCACATTAAAATCGCGCGAAAGTGCTCACATTAGGGCCGCTATATATAGCTTAATTTCAACGCTCCGACAGCAAGAAAATGTGCCAGCACATTTCTTAATATCGCTCATTAAAATTAGACAGACACTATGCAAATAGCAAAAAACGACTAGTCTGACAACTAATCTAATTCGTGTTCGAATGGAAACAAAGAGCTAATTTTCCGATAAAAGACTGTCCTCTGCGGTTTCAGATACACGGCGCTAACGAAAAAATATTACATTTTTGTCGAAAAATTTTACACGAAAACACTAGCGATGACCTCACGCAACATAGACAGTAAGTATTAAATGAGTCCACTTAGTTGTTTTTTTATTTGTTTATCTGGGGTGCTCACACCTAGAGGCATGCTCACATTAGCCGCACTTCCCCTATACTTGGGCCACTTGACATCATTAGTCACGTGACCGTTGGGCTTGGTATCTGCAAGCAAAATGCCATAATGCAACACATTTCAATCAACATCAAGCAATAGACAATAAACATGATAAATTCTGGTCCAACTAAGCGAATTCCACTGATAATGAGTAAACTTGAATTTTGTTAGTGCAGCATGCTAGAAATAGTCGAGTTGATCTGGCCTGACCTGACTAACCCAGAGCGCAAGTGGACCCGACCCGACCCATAAATAGACCCGACGCATGCTCAACTCTTATACAGCACATAGCAGCATGTCTCGAGTAGCCCGAGCTCTATTTTTATTGATTTGCATTGCTTAAAATGAGGGGAACGCAGGGAACATTGTTCTCCGATTTTTCTAAAAGGGCGAACGACGTCACCCCTCTCTTCTGGGAGATCTGTAGAGAAAACTCTGATTGTGTCACCATTTCCTGCAATCATTTGCATAAAAACATATTGTCAGCAGAAGCCATATTTTATGGCTAGAACAGACTAAATTCAATGTCGTCTGGGGCTTCGCCCCGACCCCCTAGTCAGCTGAGAAGGAGGACGCCTCCTTCTCAGGCCTCTCTCCCTCCACGTTTTCGGCGTCTCGAACTCAACGCTTACGGCGCCTCCTTCATTTAGTTAGAATAATCCTCCACTTCTTTGTCTACACTTTAAACACTGTTGCTATCTGTTGTGGATTTTTAGCGACAAACTTTAAAAAGCCGCATCAAATCATAGCGTGTCGTACTTGCGCAAAGCTGCAGTCGTGTCCGGTGAATCCCTGAGGACAGTGACACACAAACGTGTCTTCATCTTCATCACTATAGCACGTGCCGTCGTTCATGCAAGGAGCTGACAGACAAGCCTGATATTTCAACTCGCACCTCTCTCCGCCATAACCTGTACAACAATCAGCGTCAACGCTGTTAGTTACATGCGCCTGCAGTCTTACATAATGTGTCGCAGAGCTTTGCTATAATTGACGTTAAATTATCTGCTGACAATTTGCAAAACTTTGTATGCGAAGTTCTTAAACACATGATTGCATCACACGTCTTGTAGGCCCGTCTGTCCGTCCGTTTGATCGAGCTCGTCAATGTTCGATATTCGGTAACGTTTCTAAAATCGAAAAAACATATTATGAGAAAACCAAAATTAATGTCGACGTTTTTAAGAGCAGGAGTAAAAGTCAGAAAAAAAAAAAAAATCAAAGTTCAGTCATCGGACGTGAAAAACCTTCAGAGTACATCATGTACATCGGAGGTAGGCTTACACGTTTACATACGGTTGGCTATCGGATCAGGCGCCGGCCGCCCGGCCAACTAACTATTGTTAGACCTTGTTTACTGTCAACGCCTAAAACCTTCAGTAACTGGACTGACCGCCGCATAGATGTCGGCACTAGACACCGATGTCTTTGTATGCTTGTAAACACATTTAACAAAAACCAAAGTAATTTTGCAATAGGTGGAATTGCTTTTTTTTTTATACGCCACATGGCAGTATAGAACTAACAGCATGGTTATAATCAAAGCTTGGTTATAATTTGCCCCACATCGCCCTTCCCATCTAACACAATGTGTAAAATGGCCTGGAAGTCTGTCGAACGGTTAAATCAGAGTGTACGAATGCGACAAACGACAAACATGAGTACGAATGGGCGGAATCGCTTGCGCTATAGCAATTCCGCCTGAAAGCACCCTGATAAGATGCGTCCGCTGGTATGTTGACGTGAAACTGACTGACCTGGGATACAGAAGCAGCGAGATGCGGAGGACTGCTGTTCAGCTGCAGCGCAGACACCGTGGATACACGTTTCAGCTGAACAACTAGCATTGCTGCTGGCATCATCACTCTCAGCAGCAGCCTGTACAGGTGTGTACTGGACAGGTAAATCATCGTCACCGGCCAGGTGTGTTTGACAGCGGTCACCTGTCCACCGCGGATGACAGCGACAGTAATGATGACGCGATGATGACGTCATTGACGACGCATTGAGTGCACTGACACACGAGCCGTTATTGAGACATTCCTCGTCACTTGCACACGACACGCTCTCGTTTGTTGATAAATCTAAAACGCACATGGTGGTCCGAAAAGTAATGAGCCGCTAGGCCTAAGTGTTTGTCACAACTAAGCTTACATCAAATACTGACTTGAAAACGCGCAATACACAAATAAAGCAAATTCAGACAGGTGCGACTTCCTAAGTATTTTTTAAAATTAAGTCAGTCTTTCTGTTTTTTGGTGACTTGTATCACTTTATTAAGATTCTTGTAAAAGTTGTAAGTCTGTTTTTTTCTTAGTACTTCGTAAGTTTGACTTATAAGAAATGTAAATGAGGCCCCAGACAGACCGAAAAACTGTTCTACACAATTACAGTGTATCACAGAAACGTAACTACACTGTGTCCCAAAAAAATCTCCAACATTTTCGACTGTAACTTTAAAACCAATTACCAGATTTTGATAATTTTTGATACAAATAGTCCTGACACAACTTGCCATTAAATAACTGTTCAGTTTCTCACCTCACTTAATGTATCATCATCATCATCATCATATTCGTTTAATACATTAACTTGACAGAACGCAAGCATGTGCACAATTTAGGCCTAACATACAGTAAATATAAAAGTTTTTAAAAAAGTCCACAAGACTATGTACAAATGTTGCAGAATGTATGTTTCTGCACTATCTGGGGACGTCAGATCAAGCAAATTATGTGTTGAAATAAACAGAAAACCTGAAAAAAAACATCCCCGACATTATCAGTCGTAACTTAAATAAAGATTACCAAATTTTAATAATATTTGGCAGAATTTTTTTGACACAACTGGTTGTTTAGAAAGTGCTTTAGTTTCCACCTCACCCAACGTCTGTTTTTGCACTACCTATGGAAAGCAGACCAAGCATAATACGTGTTAAAATGAATGAAAACGTCAATAAATTCCATTTATCCTAATCTGTGGGCCCCAACAGCAGGTCTATTACAAGGTTTGACTGTCTTGCAGCAGTGTGTCTACCAGACGAAGTTTAGGAATGTTTGTGAAGTCAAGAAGCGACTGGTAGAGCCTGGATTGGTCTGGAGCAGAACATTATCGATACTGCTGTCAATGAATGGAGAAAGCGTGTCTCCTTGCCTGTGTTCGCATAGTGGACCAACACTTCAAGCAATTTTATAGCAGGCAGTTGAAAATGGACAACTGGATGAATTTTTAGCCTCAGTGTCAAAAATGTGAACAAAATGTGTTTTACGCGGTATGTTAATTAAGCAATCATATCGCATTGGACAAAAAAGTGATATTTCGCTGGTTGTGTTTTTTTCCAGGTAGTGCAGAAACAAACGTTGAGCGAGGTGGAAAACTAAATGATTATTTAATGGCAAGTTGTGTCAAAAATATTCTTACCAAAAATTATCAAAATCTGATAATTGGTTTTCTAGTTACATTCGAAAATGTTGGGGATGTTTTTTGGGACTCAGTGTAGTGTGTTATGTGCATGAATTACCGTCAAGTCTGGCAGTTGTCTTAAAGGCGATGGGTGATGGCGTTACCATAGTTGTGACGTCACGAACAGGTGCGTTATCGCAGTACGTTCCTTCGTAGCCATCACAGCAGACGCATCGGAACTTGCGCTAACAACAGCAAAAATGTCAGCGCTTAGTGCCGATATATGCGGCTGTCCGTTTAGTTGTTTACGTCTTAAGCACTGGCAGTAAACTAAGTCTTCGTAAAAAACCATGATTACGTGGCGTATGCGTCATTTTCTTTAAGTTTTGGACGACAGATGTTCTTGACTTTTGCATGACCTTTCGAGCCGCCCGTAAACTTACAAGATGAACAGACGGACAGACGGGTGGAAATACACACATTTACACAAGTCAGTCTAAAAAGTAATAATTCTTGTTATAGCTGCGTTCAATGTTGACGGATTTGGATATTTGGCATATTGAGCAATAAATGAGCAATAAATTAGTTATTAACGATCGCCTTGAAACGCTCTATTGCACTGCCTATCTCAATGACAACTAAGATTAGTATTTTACGTTGAACAAAAAGAACTCTCCCAAAGCGCAAATTGCTGCCAACGTTATGTTAATTTTTTCCGTTGTGTTTGCCAGGTGACAGAATTATATTCAGCGGAGGTTTGCAATGTGCGATAAAAGTGGTAATGGTAAAGAATCATTGGCAGAAGTAATGAAAGCGTATTCACTATAGTTTTTAATCACTTACGTCGTAGTACTTGTTTGCTAGACAGCGGCCATGTCCGCTGCAGACGAGACTGGTACTGACACCTGATGAGTCAGAATGAGTTGCGATGCAGTCAACAGTTTTGTGCGTGACGTTCAGTCGTAAACCTCTCGTGCAGTCTTCCGTTGACGTTTCCGTTCTGTTGTCGTCAGCCCATCTCACTCCTGTATCATCCAACAGTGTTGTATTGGTTGCGTTCGCTTAGAATTAAAAAATATCTCAATCCAGTGCCGACATAATATGCGGCCGTCAGCAGGCCTAGCTAAATACGTCCACTGGACTACTGCAATCCTATAGCTTTAACTCTAATCCTAACCTTTCATTTTTTGAACTAAAAATGGCACACTAGGCCTAGTCACTTTGGCACTGGCAACGTCCACGCAAATTTTGGCTTTTTAGGCTTTTTGTTTTTGCGTCAGGAGCCCGTGCGGGACAGACGGTCGAACAGACAGGGTGACAGACAGACTGACACACGATCAAGACAAGTAATGCGGATTCTTAGGACGGCTGTATAGTTCTAAAAGCCAGCTTTAAAAGCCAGCTGGATGAATGTTTGCAGTATCAAACATGTTTGAAATGAAGCGTAAAACATGCAAAACTAAAAAGCAGTCATAGCCCGCAGGTATCTCCGCCAAGGCAATGCTATTCGCCAGGTGGCGTCACCATATTCGCTTTGCCAGCGGTTCCCTTATGCCCCCTTTAACGCAATGGTAACGAAAATTTGAAAGTGATCCAGAATCTAGGATTCCTGCCGGATCACCCCCAAAATTTAATCACTTGTAGCTTATGCCATGCCCGACAGTCCCTCAAAATTTCAGAAAGATCCGTCCATAACTTTTTGAGTTATCTTTCTGACACACAGACAGACAAACAAACAAACAAAAACCGGCAAAAACATAACCTCCTTGGTGGAGGTAAAAATTAGCCAGACGTTGCCATCCGCGACTGAGTCAATTCCTTCTTTACAAGAAATCTGAGCTAATGCTCATGAGACGCGCTAGAGCCTACAGCAGTTCCTGTTCGCAAGTAATTATGGTCTATCTCCATCCATTTCTTCGCAGTTTACTCTTTTGCAGCCAAAAATCGCCAAAAATTACTATAACCTCTATTGTAGGGTTCAAGGTCAATCAAGGTCATCAATGTTGACAATCCTAAAAAGCTCGTCGCCAGTGCTTGTTATGTTAAGCAGCATATATGTGCCTATATGTAACCATTTTCACGCTAGACAAGCCAACACCAGATAAATAACCACTTTTTAGAGGAATACCACTCTTTGGCCACTCTTTGACACTCGCGTGCGCAGGCCTCTTTAAACCTAAAAGATTCAAACTTGGATTGCTAAAATCTACATTCAATGCTAACAATTTTGTATGCAGGTTGTCTTGGTCTATCGCCAGCCATTTCGGCGCAATTCACTCTTGAAATGCGTGTCGCAGCCCGAAATTGCCAAAAAATTCACTAAAACTTCCCAAATTTCCCGGAAATTTTGGGGGTTCAAGGTCGTTCAAGGTCATCGATGTTAACATTCCTAAGAAGCTCATCGCCAGTGCTTGTTATGATAAGCGGCATGTCTGTGCCTATATGCAACCATTTTCACGTTAAACGAGCCAATAAGGGTAAAATAACGCCTTTTCTCCCTCATTCGTAAGGTTCCCCTTCACTCAGCGGCATGAAATTTTGTCACAAAATACTAGAGACTCTAAGTTATCATATTATGGTAAAAACCCGAAAGCTTTATCTCATCTGGAAGGCTTGGAACGGTACCGGGACGTGACAGACACAAGACAGACACCAAGGCAGAATTACCGTAGCTAATACGCGCTATGCTAGCTCTCGCGCGTAAAAACTGCACTCCTGGATTGATGACAGAAAAATTGCGATGGTTGCAGTGAAATCGAAATGCGTATCGAGATGAGTGACTGTGTTGTTTGTTGGTTCCTGCTGTTTGCTGTATACAACGCACGGAAGCGGCTAGTCGATACTGTCGCTGGTGTTTAGCCGAGGGACCGAATTCCGCAGCGGTCAAGTGCGCATCTGCTCTGAGATGGCATCGTGCGCCGAGACGACAGCGTCGAAAGTAGGGACATCCATATACCAATACACGCACGGTCGTCCGCCTGCCCGGGCAGTGAAATGAGAAGCAATACAGCGACTTGCATATACGCAGATCTGCTGCTCAGCAGTCGAAATCCCTGCAGGATCACCACCGGCCGTTATAATGTTAGAGATGCTGCCGTTTAAACCGGAGAAATGCCTCGAATCTGAGTCCCGTACTGCCGACATATTCTGCGGCCGCCCGTCTATAATTATATGCACTGCATTGCGCAACCCTAACTCCGCCACTAGCTCTAACACTGACCTCAAGTGGCCTTCCGAGTTAAAGATTGGCACGCCGGTTCCTCCCGCACTGGGGGAATGTTTATTCCAAGGTTGGTCTTTTCACGCCTTTCCGTTTTCGAATTGGGAGACCGTGCGCGACAAACAAACAGACAGGCAGATGGACAAGAGCGCAAGACGCTTAACGCGGCCTATCAGGACGGTCGCATAATAATCTGCCGCTTACACAGTTAGTCTAGGCAACTGGTGCAAAATATACCCAGAATTGCTCAGATGGTGATACAGGCATGAAACCCGGCGCAATAATGCTCCAAACTATAGGCTTCTCAGTGATGGTGCCATTGTGAACCTTTCATGACATAGTAACCGTCGCTAACCAACAGTTTTTTCTTAGCAGCGTGTGCCATCAGATCCTACTGTTAATAGTGAAGTCAGTGGACTGAGAAATTGGAATTTCCATGCTGACAGTGGCGTAGCCAGAAATTTCAATTGGGGGCCTCATCTCCCTTCCTTCTCCCTTTCCCCTTTTGTCCTTTCTCTTTCCCGCTCTCCTTCTTTTGCCGCCTCTCCCTCCCCGTGCCCTTCCTTTTTCATATTCTTTCTCTTCCCATAAAAGTAGGACCCCCTAAAATCCAGCTAGGGGGCCTGGGGAGCGCTGTGAGCTCCTCCAGCGGGACATAGGGCAGAGCCGCGGCCGAAATCGAATTTGGTGCATTTTAGCTTTAAAAGATGAGATCTGGCGGCAACAATTTTAAAGTGACCAAATTGGCAAATTTTGTGCAGTTTATACGTATGCTTATGATTTGTCTGGACGATAGGGAAGAGGGGCTAAGCCCCCTGCGCCCCCCCCCCTTTGGCTACGCCACTGCATGCTGACTAAGCATTAAAGATGAAGAGGACTGTAAAAACTAAGAACATATTTTGACGATAATCTGCTGACTATTAATACCGTTATTGTGTTGCATAACATAGTGTTGATGTGATGCTTTCGCTACGCATCCCGGAAATTAGTCCGGATATATGGTTTTGAAGACTGGCCACATTAAGTAGCCTAAATCTCATATAAACTGTTTATTTTGTTGCGCGTTTACAGACGGTTGCTATAGTAGATTGGTTACTTAGCAACCAAGGTTTTAACAATAAGTGATATATATTAATTCCATATACAACCTCTGTGGCATACGAGGGTTGATCAATAAGTATTGAGAATTAATGTATCAGACTTAAAATTTTTTACAATCTCTATATTAGTAAAAAGCATATTTTTTGCAAACACCAAATGAGTTTGTTGCGGATGTGACGTCATTGTGATTTATGACTTCACTGCAAGTTAAACAGTAACGATTTGGAGTGCTAACGCGAACAGCGTAGAATTAGGCTCGTTGTCGCATGACTGCAGCCAGTCTGCAGCCGAAT
>Ga0209367_1008332_pt1 | contig 14174 bp, 8 predicted proteins | sample WorMetLIZISLAND2_FD_187412 | JGI IMG/M metagenome (GOLD analysis project Ga0209367, IMG submission 187412) | Marine gutless worms symbiont microbial communities from Max Planck institute for Marine Microbiology, Germany - Olavius geniculatus... ... | reverse complement strand
GGTGGCAGAAAAGGCTGACTGAAAGTAGTGGGTCTTTAAGTGACATCTGAATGTAGCCAAGGTTTGACATTGACGAATTTGAGGAGTTAAGGAGTTCCAAATTCTCGGAGCAGAGACGCGAAAGGAGTAATAATAGGAAGTCGTACACTGGCTCTCAATTGCCACCGAATTCAATGATCGTGGATGATCTTGGACGCTAAAATATTGATTTATGGATTTTTATGGCGTTTTTGGGCTGCAAGACACTTTTCAAGAGCGAAATGCGCTGAAACCAATTGAGACAGAAAAGCGGCAAATGAAATTTTTAGCATTGAACGTAGATTTCGACGGTCCAAGTCTCTATTTTCTAGGTCAAGGAAACTTGCGCACGAGGGCATCAAAGAGCGGTACCCCTGTAAAAGTTGAGTGATTGAGTGGGTGAGTGACCTAGTTCTTGACCTTAGAGTATGGGTGGTCTGTCGACACACTGATTGTTGACTGAATGGGCCTGTAGGCTTAATAGCTATAAACGACCATGATAAAACCGACGCTACAATCAGAAAATCCAGATCCCGGACTAACAACCGGAATGGTCTTTATTCGCTACGCGAATGTACATTCACAAAACTAAAATCCAGTCGAGAAGTACGCTTTTAAATTCTTCCGAAAAATCGTCGAAGTTCGCCCAAAAATCGTCTTCCAACACTTTTCCAGAAACTATCAGAAATTCCACAACCGTGGAAAAGAACTTTACTTCACTGCATCCAGCAAGAAATTTGAGCTAATGCTCACGAGACGCGCGAAAGCCTATAGCAGTTCCCCATTCAGTATAGTTTAGCTGAAAATTGGGGTGTTCACGCTAAGTTAATATATACAAATACCAAATTCTCTATCTGAATCGCATAACGATAGTTCCGTGGCGCCACCTTGTGAATGATATAGACTTGTGTCGCAGTCCGAAATCGCCAAAAAATCCATAAAACCCCCTATTTTGGCGTTCAAGGTCATTCAAGGTCATTGAATTCGGCGCCAATCGAGAGCCAGTGTATGACTTTCTATTAGTAATTAATAGTAACCTAGGTCCTATCTCGCACTGCTACTGAGATACAGCGACTTATTGGCTCAAAATCACAAAATTTGTCCACCACCCTCTCATTTAGCGCTCTCGTTCGGGGTGACCCCCTTCGAATTTATGGAAAAGCTTTACGGTTCCTGAAACTAGAGTCTTCCAAGCAGCAGACGGTAAGAATTTCGTAATCCTAGCTTGCACCGTTTTTGACTGATCCACTCGCGTGACAGACCGACAGACGGACGGACAGAATTGCGATGGCTGAGACGCGCTGAAAGCAGTAGTGGCTTTCGCGCGTAAAAAACATGAATGAATCGAAGAAGATGAATGGATCGCCTAATTTGTCAGCTAGCAGCTGAACGCTGATTGTCTGCCTTAACTCGCTAGCTGATTCTTATCAGTTAAGTGCGGACAAGCAATTGACGGGGAGTCGTGATTGGTGCAAAAACTCGCGCTCTGACTTGTCGATTTCGATCTTGATTTCACGCGAAAATGTATTCAGCTATTTCAATGGGAAAATAACAGGACCGAAAATGGATATGGAAGCGAATGGAACTGGAAAGAACCAATGAAAATGATGGAATGGGTAGATAATAGATGGATCTAGTGGACTTTAACGAAAAAAATGTCGAAAATAAATGCAAACTACCAAAATAAATGGGAAAATGCGACGGCGTCGATTGCCAGAAACTAAGAAGATTTTTTGATGGTAAAATGGTTTTGTCTGTTCCGACAGACAAAATTTAAGATGGGGAAAAGGGGATCGAAACGTTAGAAAGAAGATTATTTCAATATTTTCTTGCTGAAAATCCGCGATAGAATTTAGCAGAATCTGGCAGAAAAAGCGAGACCAGCTGGAAAACGATTTGGAAAGGAATCTAAATTTTGAAAGGAAAACCAGCAAATTTGAGTTAAATAGTTGTCTGGACAACAAAATCGAGTAAAATTTGCTTGTGCAAATATAAGAAAGCTCAAATGGAAGAATTTTAATAGAGATTTTAGGAAAATAAAATTGTTTTAGGGTTGATACCACTAGAAAAAGTTTTCGATAAATTTGGTGTGAATAATTTGAAGGAAAATTTAATAGATTTAAAATTAAGTAAATTTGGAAAATAAATATGGGATATTAATAGAAAATAAGTAAGCAGAAACTGAAAATGCCATCTTTCATAAGTATTTATTCGCACGTAGGTTTACATGCAGAGACAAAAGAAAGATAGACGGCGGCAACGTCGATCGGAAATAGTCACCCAGTCACTGACATGCAGAAAATTCGCAAAATACAGATTCACTGCAGGTTTTATGCAAGATCTAGTACGTACCGTTCTTTGGCTTATAGGCCTACTTAGCCTATGCTAAAAGTATTCCACGATATTATTGTCACAATTGAGGTAGGCCCTACTTCAGAATACAATCCAGGTAGGCCTACGTAAGTTTTCTTATTTTTGCCAAGCATGTTGAAATAGAAATTCCAATAAGATAACTCATACAACTCTGATATAGACTATAAGAATTGAAAAATTATTCAACTCCCCCTCCCTTTTAATTTGCTAAAAAAATTCCCTTTATTTTTAGCATTTGCTCTGATGTTTTTATTTACAAAACAAACATACAAAACTACCGTTTTTAGCCGACCGTACTTTAGATTTTAGTAACGATCGAGCTGTTGTCATGGTTGTCGTCCGTCTGTCTGTCTCTCAGTCCGTTCATCTGTACTCAGTAACAAATGTACCCTGACTAACGGGCAAAGCGTAAAGGAAAACTTTTTACACGAATAATTAGCTATAGGTGTTAAACTCGGGCATGCAAAATTTTAGCCATCTACTCTAAAGCGAACATTTTTAAATTGAGGGTTTAATGAAGGGGGTAGTAAACGTGCAAATTCTAAGTTCCAACAGAAAACTGGCAATATATCGGAAACAGTGAGAGTTTATAGCTAGGTTAGCCTACTATAAATCACTAATAGGAAGTGGCAGATTAGTTTAAATTAATGACCTTGGATGACCTTGAAGGTCACTGACAACCAGTACGGTAGCTTATTTTAGCGACAGCTGAGGTGCGTTTCGTACTTTTTATTTCTCTGAGAATTTCTGATATTCTCTGCGAATATCTGAGATGCTGCGTAGAATTCGCGTTTCGCAGCTGCCTTTTTTCGGAGATTCTCAGGGAATCTCTGAAAATCTCAGAGAAATAAAAAGTGCGAAACGCGCCTATGGACTTGTAAACTTTGGGCCCAGTACTTTTGCGTCAGCGACGTTCAAGTTCAAGATCATTGGCATGACGCAAGTCCATGAGAATTGTGCGTGTTGGTCAATGACATCCATGGCAACGACTGTCTACGAAGATAAACAAAAAGTGAAATGTTATAGATCGGACGTTCTCGTCACAATATGGTTCCGTAAATAAAGTCATGTTAATCTGCACACGCATTAAAAGATCGCACACAATGAGTTAGTTGAATTTTGCACCGAAGTCGAACGAGGTACGACTAGTTCTTGCTGATTGAACATTGGTGTATACTGTATGCGGTTGTAAATTTTTTCACCCTGACATTGCGTGAGACAACAAGGGGAATTAGTTGTAAATTATATTTAAAAAGTCGCGATTTTCATTTTATCTCAAAGCCAGCATGCGACTTCCTATAAAAATAATGTTGAGTAAACTGCCGTAAAGAGTTCTTAACTATGCATTAGCAGAAGACTCTCTTGCTTGAAGGCTAGAGTGAAGATGACGGAAACGTAAACAAATCGATCCACCGTTATGTGTAGTCGTGCGAAAAAATAGTTCCACTTACCTTGCACGTTTGCATGCCATTCAGTGCACATTTTTATGTATTGTTAACACAGTTCACTTTGTCATTATATTTCGCTGTTAGTTTTTTTACTAATATACTATTTAGTATAGATTTAATGCTTGTTTCTACGAACTTCACTCGACGCAGTTATTTGCCTATGGCTCAGAGAACTTTACGGGATCAGTTACCTATGCACAGTTATGCACAACTGGTATCAAAATTACTACCTTCATCACAAAATGCGGTGGGGTCTGGGGAGGGGGCAGCACCCCCTTTCCAGGAAAATAAAAATGTGATTAATTGTTTCATTAGAACATAATGACTTGGTTTGGAAAGTGCATTTCAGTAATAAATTATTCAAAACAGCTCAGCCCTAATGTGGCAAACTACTTTCGTGCACACCAGATATCATTGCGCTTCGCTGCAGTGAATGATGGTGGATTTTAACAATTTTCGATCTTAAACTTCACTCGTTTAATCGTTGTATGACAAATTCGATTGAAAAACGAGTGGAATATGTATCTTGCAAGTTTATTCATCACAGTGCCGTATTCTGTCAGTTATTTAGCGTTCGCAATCACTGGAAGAGCTGATCGCAAACTACCCATAGTAATGAATAGTTTCCGTCATCTTTACTCGTCCTGATGATGGGAGACTGTGATAAAAAGCGGATGCGCAGATTTGCTGATTTTATGTCCGGGATCATCTGGCGGATGATATAGTTGAGGCTCCTTCATGTGAAGCATTCCGGGGCCACCTAGCCAAGATCCAGTCCTGCCCGTAGGTCCACCGGGCAACTTCCCACTGCGTCAACACCAGCATTGGACCTGCAGCGTGTTCAGGCAGAAGCAGAAGGGTTAAGATTAGGGTTAGGATGAGGGTTATTGTCCCCAACCTATCAATAATTTATTGATATGTTGGGAGATGGTTAAACTAATAAATTACAGCTTAATTACAGTGAACAGTGACATTAATAATGACATTGGTGGCATAGCGTAGCTGGTAACGCGTTTTGGCTGAAACGAAGTTACTCTACGCCGGGCCCGATTAGTACTGCGATGGGTGACTGCCTGCGGGCAGGTAAACCATTTCGGTGCGAAGCTTGCCAACTAGGTCGATTCAGCCTTTTACGCTCTGTGGGGGCGGTAAATTGAGTAGTAACTCATTTATATTGGTTACGGAAGGTGGGGACCTTGGTACAGCTGACTGGGTATGCCTAGCCGGCCGCTGTGCCAGCCTGTGTCTGCAGGCTGTACACGGTGGCCGTGCGGCAGGTGGCTCTGGTTAGTGACGAAAGCGCATTAGAGGCATGCGCATGCTTGCGACTATGCGGTATACAAATTGACGACCTTTTACCTTTTACTACTCGTTGCAGCCTCTGCAGATCCGCTTTTAACCCGTAGCCATGATTGGACGTGGACTTTGAAAGCAATGTGACTGTAACTGTAGGTATGTTATGCAAGGAAGATATCTACGGATGGTTTCGAGATTCCGTCAGCTCCCAGAGGATTGATCTTCTGTGTGGACTGCTTCAGTTATGCCTTCCGCTGGAACTGCGGTTCGTTGGGTCATGTGTCGAAGAACAGGCGAGGAAGGACTACTGTCGCCTGGTGGACTACGAACTCAAGGTTTCAGCAGGCCCGTCGAGAGCCACAGTGGGGCCCGGGGAAACATTATCGTGGGGCCCCCAAAATTTTCACGGGGGCCCCTCTGGGAAGAAAATTTTTTGAATTCTTCTTTTCAAAACGGTACATTCTGGTGTATTTTATATTTCTGGCCGACGGTGGGGCTCCCCAAAAGTCGCGGGGCTCGGGGTAGATAACCTCCCCTACCTCACCCTCTCGATGGGCCTGGGTTTCAGTGCTGTACGTTTCTAATATGTTTATTATCCAGATCACATGTAATTGGCATGATTCTATTAGATTGTAGCCTTAACTGTACTTAAGCTACTCTGTAACTATAATGTCATTTTGTCAGTCATTGATGTAAATTTATACCTGGGGTCAGTCCCGATATAAAGCCGTTTTAGCTTTTGACTTTTTCGTGTTGCATGTTGTTATCTCCGTTAAGTATGAAGTACCAGTAGTAAACTTGGCAAATATAATGTTTTCACTCTATTCCATCCATCTTTCTGTCTGTCTGTGCATAGCAGCATGATGTCACAATGATAATGATGTCATTGATGATGATGATGATGTCACTCACACATAGCTCCAAAACAGTTATAGGTACAGATGTCAAACTTGATGTGCATGTTCCCAGAGACATTTTGGACATGACCATCTGAAATTTTTTTTGGAAAAGGGGGCATGGTTAGGGTCTTGTGATCTTTAATCTTTTTGTTTTATTTTATTAAATTTTAAGATTTTTTTAGAGATTATAATTTTTTTTGTTTTGCTTAATTTCATTGTTTTACTTTTTTTCCGTTTGTTTATTTTCTTTATTTTGTTGCATTTTGTTTTTATTTTATTAATTAAGTGGCAAAAATGTTTAAACTTACTTCGCTTGGTGGAGATTTGCACTCTCATGAGCACTGTCTAGAACTTTTGTTATGTGGTCGCAGCTGCTGATGTTGTTTAAAATGCAATAAAATGCTGATGAAGGCAAACGATGTTGCGGAGTATGACGAACTGTTGGCTGACGATGACACGGATGTCAAGTTTGCCGCCAGTGGAGTTCAGAAGACGCTAAGCGTCTATGTTGCATTGCTGCGGTCAAACAACACTCTATGCTCTCTGCGTGTGTTTGACACCCTGACGCGGTTGTGGAGCCGCGTTCGGTTGACCACCGCCGCACGTTCGCCACACTGTCAACACCGGCAGCACGAGGTTGGTCGAAATCACACGTTTATGTGCATCGTGGAGCACATTACATTGCATTACATTTAAGATTTTTAACATGGTCTAAGTAAAAAACTGCTAGGACCACAGATAAAAGCTTTAGTCACGACAAAAGCACAGAAGGGTAAGACTGTTTGAAGAGAAATGTTTTCAGTTGACGGCAGAACTGTGACAGTGTGTTGGACGCGACAATGTCCGGTAGTAAACTGTTCCATAGCCGAGCACCAGTGACAGTGAAGGCTCAGTCACCAACAGTTATGCACTGCGACTGAGGGACATCCAGCTGGTGTGTCAGTGAGGACCGCAGACGTCGTCTTGACGGCATGTCGGACAAACGTCGCAGGTCTGCAGCCAAGTATGATGGAGCTGTGCCGTTATTAGCGTCGATCATACCAGCACCAGATATATAACTTGATTGGATTGCTAATCTTAGTCTTAGCCCTATTCGTCCATACTTGATCTGATCATATTTGCTACCAGTGCGGACATTGCGATGTTTCGTGACATTACACATTTAGGGCCGGTTGCACCAACCAATTTTAAGTATGTACTTAGTTAAGTACCACTTAAATTTAAGCGGCACTTAACTGGCTACTTAAATCGATTCCGTTGCACCAACACAATCCGCACATCACTTAGCTAAGTGACAGACTTAATTGTAATGACGCTTGCCATTGGCTAATTTCGATCACGTGACGACAGCACTTCCTTGACGACCAATTACGTAATAGCTATCACGGTTCATGACAACAATGGCCATCGCTCGAAATACCGTATATAAATTGAAATAACTTCAGAACAGTATAATTTTGACCGAAGTGTAATATATAGGCCAAATATATGAGAATCAACATAAATATGGACAACGAATATAACCTGAGAAAATAAGCTTTGTAGACTACGCTGAACTCGTATGTGTCAACGCACTGCTGTTTAGAAAAGTGATTTGTTTTCACTTAAAACGATCTCAGCTGTAAATACTCAACGACAAACAGCATCATCCACGTGTATTTACCACTTTTCTTCGCTTTTATTTATGGTATATAACAACTGTTACCTAAAATCGTCAATTTAGGACGATAACTTTGTCACAGTTCGCTAAATAAAGATGGCGTCTGTCTCATTTTTGCCAGCCGCTTAAATTAAAGTGGGCAACTTTGGCCACTTATTTTTAGTGACGTTTAAGCAGGCTGGCCTGCTTAAATGGTGTTGGTGCAATGCATTTTCTGCTAAGTACGGTGGTTAAGCATGTACTTAAATTTAAGTATGGTATAAGTATAAGTATAAGTATACGCCCTTAGTTACTCTTCCAAAGTGTAAGTTAGCAGTATTCACTATTGAAACAATTTACTTAGTTACTTATTAAACATAATATTTGACAATAAATGGTCATTAGATGTTTAGCGCAGTAGCAGTGTAATTAGAAAATGTCGCAGTAACTGGCTGTAAGCCATAGTAGGATGGGAAGCCGAAGTCAACGTTGAAGCTAAGTTTCCACATTCACTCAGCCCAGGTGATTTTACACGCGAAAGCAGCTACTGCTTTCAGCGTGTCTTAGCCATCGCAATTCTGTCCGTCCGTCCGTTTGTCTGTCTGTCTTCCGACCGTCACATGGGTGGAACGAGATAGGGCCTAGGTTAGACCTTGGCGCCATGCTACAATCGTTTGTGATCCAGAGAGAGAATTTGGTATTTGTATATAAACTCAGCGTGAACACCCCAATTTTCAGCTATAACTACTGAACCGGAAATGCTATAGGCTTTCGTGTGTCTCGTGAGCGTTAGCTCAAATTTCTTGTTCTGCCATGTAGTCTGCTCGTAGTTGACTCCTGTTCTCCAGATTACAGATTTTTCGTGTCCTCGTAGAACTAAGCCTCAGCACTACATCATGATGGCAGGTCATGGAAAACGAGGATCTGTGAGTGACATTAATAGTAACAGGATCGTGTTCAAGCGAACACGAAGTCTGTCCAATGCTTGGATGGTGCATTGTGACCAATGACCATGCATCTATCTTGCATCGTTTTGGATGTATGGTGGCTCAAAGATAATGGGGTCATGTGACTTCATTGGTCATGTGACCTTTGGACTCGGCTTATGTGGTTTCCTATTGGTGTTCCATTATAACCATGCGTCTAACTTGCACCATTACGGAGGTAGGAGCCTCAAACGTTGGACGATTAGACAGACAGATGCTCAGTTGATTTTTATACTTTGTCTCGTGCTCTGCATTGCATCGAACAGACAGTAATAATAACAACAAAAAAAGGTAAAAGGTCATCAATTTGTGTAGCGTATTGTCGCAAACACATCTCTAATGCGCTTTCGTCACTAACCAGAGCCGCCTGCCGCACAGCCACCGTGTGCAGCCTGCAGACACAGGCTGGCGCAGCGGCCGGTTAGGCAACCCGAGTTAGCTGTACCGAGGTCCCCACCTTCTGTAACCCATGTAAATGAGTTACTACTCATTTTACCATCCCACGGAGGGTAGAAGGCTGAGTCGACCTAGCTGGCAGGCTTCGCACCGAGATGGTTTACCTGCCCGCAGGCAGTCACCTATCGCAGTACTAACCGGGCCCGGCGTAAAGTAACTTCGCTTCAGCCAAAACGTGTTACCAACTATGCCACGCCACCAGAGTGGAGTGCATAAGCAAGGTTTAATGGTAATCAATTAACCGTTTGATAGCATGATGAGCAAATAACGAACAGACAGTTAACTGAATCGTGAGTACTGGGTATAATAATGAATCCACTGTTAGACAGATGAACACTGTTCATATGGCACTCACTTCCTGCGTCGATAATGTTCAAAGTTGAGAAGGCCGCGTGCATTAACGCTCATCAGAGGCTCTCTGTCGGCAGTCATCACATCAATGCGGAATGGATTCAGTTTCATGTGAACTGTGTGCTCGCTCAAGCCGAGTCGAATCTCTTCGCTTGTCTTCTGTATCAACGTGAAGCTGCAGCGCACCAACAAACACAAATATATCGCAGAGCTAAATTTTTGTCTCCTGCACGGGCAGCGCCTCAGATTCAGTGAGTTTCTTGCTGACATTGTGTGCTTTATAAATTAAATTTACTTACTTACTTACTTACTTACTTACAAATTTACCACGAGTCTACGAGGAGTTGCAGCGGCAGCCGAAAGAAAACTGCCAATCTGGAGTATGATTCAGCCTCAGCTGAGAAATGTTAACATATGTGCAACATTTAATCCTACAGTTCAATCCAATGTTTTTTTGAAATGAATAACTTGTTGCATCTGTACATAAAAATACGAAACTTAACATTAACCACGTACAAAGTGTAAATCTAAGCAAACAAAATCACTCACGTCTGCGACTCGGGTTCGTTAACGAGTACATCGCCCACGGGAGCCTCGTATCGTGGTAAAAGTGGAGATGCTTCGTTTATCTTTAGCCGAATGGTGCTGTCTCGTAGTAGAAACAGTTCCACGTGGAATACTATGTCGTTGGCTGTGTTAAGCAGCTGGAATGTAGCACTCTTTGGTCGGACGTTAAATGAATCAAACACAACTCTATATGGAGATTTGCCGACCTCCGTGGCTCTCTGCCGCCTGACATCAACAACCACACCAACACTGCAACCGCAGTCAACATTTGACTTGAGTCGTCTTCAAACAACTCGAGACGTTCAGAAGTTGTGATGAACAGTACTTATGTAAACGCTGTACGTGCAGTACTGTAGGCTAATCATAAAGTGTTTTATTCCTTCAGCAGACATCTTTTTTATTGTCATTTCCTGACTAACTAGGGTTAGGGTTACATTCAATGAACCTATGGTCCTGACTCACAGTTTTTCAGATATGGCAACTTATTGGCAGAAAATCATCAACTTTACAACCCTTATCTTATTCAACACCCTCAATCGGTGTCAAGCCACAATACTGCAGGGCCACCATAGCGATTAGCGAAGGTCCCCACCATAGCAACAAAGTCACACAAAGTCCAAATTTTAGACATAAAGTCCAAATTTCACAAAATATTTAAATAATAAATGCTATTCAGGCTAAAATTCACTTCGACAGATGCATCATTATGCTTTAGATTCACATTCACCAGGGGGCGACAATTTCACGTGTAATGTAGTACGATTTTGTGCTTAATATTAAAGTTACGTTTTTCGCTTACAGTTACGCTTAAGATTAGGGATTAGGGTTTGGGTTTAGGGTTAGAGATCGGGTTAGGGTTAGCATCTTCAAAGATTTATGTGACAATAATGCACACCATAAATTAGTATACAATATAGGCAGTAAGTTCGATGGCGGTAAGTGTCACTACAAAAAATTGCCAACGGCTGCTCGTGATGGTCTACTTAATAAACAAGAGAAGCTACTAGGTCGACTGGCGATCCATGAAGCTACGGCTGAGGTCGTCAGTCTCTCGACTTAGCGAAAGCCGCCTTTTGCTATGGCGGCCCTTCGCTATAGTGAACCCAAACCCCTGAATCAGGGTTACCCCTTTTTCATTTCTAGAAAAAAATGTTAAAACTCGGTAGTAGTCCTGCATTCACCTCACAGCAAAAAATTTGTGACCTTCACAATGTTTTGACAAAATACAACACCATAACAGATGGATAGACTAACAGACTGATGTATTTATGCTGTCATACGAACGTACATCTTTGCCCTAGCTATACCAGGCATCATCAACATAGCAGGCTACGCTGATGCCCCGTAAAAACTATTATAACCGTAGTAATAAAACTTCCAACTGTCAATGACACAAGTGCAACAGAAGCAGCCAACATGATACCTGCAGAAACTGCTCTGTTCACATGTTTTAAAGTTGCCACGATCAACTGCTAATATCGAGGAAATCAGAACGACAAAAACTGCAGCTTGAAACACTACTGGTTGCTGCATCAGTGAAGCAGTACAAAAGCTACAAAAAATGCACACATAAAAGCAACACTAAGTCGTAAGTCACATAAATCATTTTTACACGTATAACAGTACGTCTGCACTTAGCAACTATATAACAGATCTAGGTTAATAACCTGACTATTCATGCACATGTAGCTAACCTGCAGCCAGAACAGAATTGTACCTTCTTACTTAAGCTGTAAATGTTTTAGTTGGTGTATTAGATTATTAGTTAATAGCATAACAGAATCAAGTAGGTAAACCTAAGAAGCACTATAAAATTTACATTTTAATAACGCTTGACATGTCAGTCAGACAATTTACTGTGCACAAGAAAGTTATTCAAGTTCCGACAGTCAAAAGCTGCAAGCTGACTGGCTATAAGTGGTGTGAGGCCATTTTAAATGACACAATATGCGAGTAAAAACAGTGCAAAAATTTTAAGATTATAGCATTATTTAGAGTTAGATATAAGGTTAGGACTAGAATTAGGATTAGGGAAGAGATCACCAATCAGTATGTATGTATATGTATGTGTGTGAGAGGCAAGTAGTAAGAACGTGCAACGTGCAACGTGCATGCAAAGCATGCTACAAAGGCGGTCAGTATAAAACATGACAGGCTGATGAGCAGGCAAAAAAAGGTAAAGGGAGCCATGCCCCAGCTGGGGCGTAGGGGGCGTGCTCATCTCCCACTCGCGGCCATTGAGCCCGTAGGTGGATAAACCACTCGAGTCCGTGACGCATGGCCAGTGCGACGCCAGACCTTCTTAGCCTCGGGGCATCACTGCCCTTTGACCGGTATCAAATTATACTGCTTGGTGACAGAGGCACATGTGTGTGAACAACTTGCCTAAGGTCGTTACCCGGCAGTGTCCTGGTGCGGAGTCAAACCTGCACTCCTGAGTGACCTCAGGATTACAAGTCCGACACGTTACTGTTAGACTACCGAGCCACACCAAGCAGGATAACGGGTAACTGCAATTTTACTGCAGTTGCCTGTCGACCTGACTGTCTGACCGTTGTCTGATCTAAGAGACGACAGACTGGTAGATGTGGACTGGAAATCGTTTTAGTCTAGTATTAAATAGATAGTAGTAAATAAACATTTCAAATGAAAATGTGTGCACCATGTCAAACAGAATGGGCCGGTCATCTAGCCATCATCACCACAACTCGCTCTCAGGCTCAGCCCGTTGTTTTTTTACAAGGCGACGATCTGCCATCGTCTTGCCCATCGTCATTTAGACCAGACGACGGGCGCCAGCCACAGCTGCGCATCGTGTTTTATACTGAGCCTAACATGGTGTAGGCTCAGTATAAAACTGCAGCCCAACTGCAGTTCTGAGTTTTGGAACGTAAATGGCGGGTTTACTGCAAATACGGAGATGTGCAAATCCTGAAATTTTTGAGTCCACATCAGTCCGCAGATTTTGACCAAGAATCTGCTGTTAGTCGCATCCACAACAGGAGAAAAATACTGGATCTGCGTCAGTCCGCATCAACACTGAACAGGCCTTTAGTCATTCGTGCAACCAGTCCACTGCGACTAGGCCTAGAGCAGATTACAATTTACCTGTTCTAGTGCTTCTGTGTTAAGCACATCTCAACACACATCACTTCTTTCTGTTTTAAATTTTTATTAGGAAAAAAATACACTCATCACAGAACCAGATCTGTGTCAGTCCGCGACAGCAATAAATCCTGCAGATCTGGATCCGCGGACTGACGGATCCACAGTCCACACATCACTGCAAACTATCACTCCAAGAGACAAAGTATCTGAACCCAACATATCAACAATCTCATAAGATTCTACATTATCTCAAGAAAAATACATGCCAAGGTTCTGTCTCGCTGTGGTGATCAGTTACGCAGCGTTGAACTGATTTCAAATTTCAAAACTCTTCGACTTGTCGCATGCCACACCGACAAAGCGATGACGTGTTACGAACAAATAACTAATAAAATAAGTGGCATTTCTCACAGATACTTCGTAAAAATATGCATGCGTTTGGAAAACATAACGTGACAAACATACGCACCAGAAAAACTATTATATTTCGACAAAACGCGAAAAATAACAAAAAAAACACAAACTACAGTAGACACACCCACTGCTATCTATGAAGTCAGGAGCACAGACCTATAAATAAGTAGACTGTTTACTCGCCGTTCGTTTTTATATCTGTGGTCAGGACTCAGAAGTGACACGTGCTGCATGGAGTTGTGCGGACTGCGGAGTACTCGAATACAGGGCCACCGGGAATTCCCGTTCGGAAAGCTAAAAATTCCCCCCCGCTACTATGCAAAATTCCCGAAAATTCCCGGTGATCCCATAACGTCTTATAGGCCCCCTACGGGGTCTCAAAGTACGCTGAATGAGGCGTTTGATAGAGGAATGGAGAAAGACAGAGAGACAGATTGCCCAATAAAAACAGAATAACAAATAAATCAATCAATCAATTCATGGCAGGCTGCCGGAGAAGGGAAAAGCGGCCCATCAATGTTGGCCGCCTATACGGTAGGTAAATTAAGGTAACCTGGTGCATGGTAACTGGTAAGATAAACCTGCGCGTAATAGTATGTGACGAATCACCCGCGGCCGC
>Ga0209367_1008330_pt1 | contig 14175 bp, 8 predicted proteins | sample WorMetLIZISLAND2_FD_187412 | JGI IMG/M metagenome (GOLD analysis project Ga0209367, IMG submission 187412) | Marine gutless worms symbiont microbial communities from Max Planck institute for Marine Microbiology, Germany - Olavius geniculatus... ... | reverse complement strand
GCATGGAATGTAGATTTTAGCAGTCCAAGTCCGGACCCTCTATATTCAAGCAGGCTTGCGCACGTGGGTGTCAACGAGAGGTACCCCTGTAAAAAAGTGGTCGTTTATACTCTGTTGGCTTGTCTAGCGTGTTAATGGTTGCAGATAGGCACAGCCATGCTGCTTATCATAACAAGCACTGATGAGGAGCTTCTTACGAATGTTAACATCGATAACCTTGAATGACCTTGAACGCTAAAAATATTGATTTAACGTGATTTGTTTTGCGATTTTTGGCTGCAGAAGAGTGAATTACGACGAAATGGATGGAGATAGACTAAGATTACCTGCGAACAGGAACTGCTATAGGCTTTCGCGCGTCTCGTGAGCTTTGCTCAAATTACTTGTCATACTTTTCCAGCTAGTAAAAATTAAGTTTAAGACACACAATTAGGCCTATAATTATAATTTCATTCTATCTGTAGTGGACCATAATGGTCGTGAGCAGACTGCCGCATGTCGTTAGTTTCTAACACAGAAACATAAAGCAGGCTACAGTGAAGTTTGTTGACTCAGTGCACTGAGTACTGGAGTATTTTTTAAACGCCGGCGTATAATTAATCGTAATAATGATCTACAAACATTAATTATTGAGTCAAACATTATTAATGTATTATGCGGCCGTCTTAGAAAGCCGCATTACGAATTTTGCCCGTCTATTAATCTGTTTGTTTGTTTGTTTGTCCTGTACGGTTCCTAACTCGAAAGCAAAAAGGCGTATAAAAAGTCGAAATGTTAGTGTGAAACTGTTAATTTTAAGCCAAAAATTTCACAGGCCAGATGGACAACATCAGTTCTGCAAGATATGTCTGCACGGGGCCGACATTTTCTCAGTCAGAATATTATTGTTACTGCACGTTGCTGTTCGCTACAGGTGCTGTCGTCGTCGTCGTCCAAAGCGGACGTACTTTCATGCTCGTTCTACAACGTGCTGCAAGACCGGCGCGCCAACGTCCTCTACAACTTCCGCTACCCGGTCTCATCGTCTCGCTGTCGCCTGGTCGAGTGGAGGCGTTGGCAACACTCGCCCGCCGCGCGGCGCCACTGTCGCAAGTGGTTCATCGCTGCAACGTCCACATCTACAGGTGAGCTTCGACACTTCATGGCTTAGTGGTGTAACGATCAGGACGCTGGATTTGCGATCGACAGGTTGTGGGTTCGACTTCCGGTCGTGCCACTATTGCTATCAGGTGGTTACTTCTTGGATTGGTGGCTCGGTATATAAACAACAAAAACGTCAACTCAGCCTTCCATTACTGTGGGATATGTAAATCCAGTACCCGATCTGTCTGGTCTGGGTTAAGGCGTGGCACGTTCATGCACGTTTGTCGGGTGGCAGGTAACACTCTGTGAAAACTGTGATCCCATATGGCAGGTGACGCTTAGTAGTTCTGTGATTGGTTTTCCGTAAAGAGCTATCTATACACCATCTTTAAAAATACTTTAGGCGCAAAAATAATTTTCGTGCTTCCCGTTGCCGTCCGTTCCTGCAAATCTTCCGTCTCTGATTTCTTTTATTTGACCAGTAAGAACATTGTTGCGATTTTTTTGGCATGCTTTTCTGCCATGTCTTTAGGTCTACTTTTTATTACCACCTTTTGAAACCTAAGAATAAACAGTGTATTTATATATTGTATTTTTAATAAGTCAGCGCGAATATTCAGTGTTAAGTGATCGTTTCACAGCTCACTGTTAGAGAAGCTTTAGTAATGTTGTGAGTACAGTCTTGAACTCACTCAACATATCGCAGCGGTGAATTTGATTTCCGTTCGTAGTTTTAAAGAAAATTTCATTGAAGTTCAAAAAGTGAATTTTAATCTTTTGTAACGTTATGCAAAAAAGACAAATTAATAACCTTTAGCAACCTATTCAGTGACAATGCAAATAATGCATAGCCTATCGTCGGATGTTTAGTTTCGTTGCCGGCTGTTAACAGGTAGCGGTCACATGACGTCGTTGAAGGGCCGGCAGCCCAGCGAAGACGCCATGATGATCGTTGACAACGGCTCCATACCAACGCTACGCCGTCGCCATAGCAACGCCGCCGCCTACAACCAGCGCGTCTTCCCGCGCATCGACCTCAGACTGTCTTTGCATTCGCGTGTACGTGATCGATGATCTATCCCAGTACCGTATCGCCAACTCAGCCTGACCGTCCGTCCGTGGCTAGGCGCATGAGTACTCGTAACGAAAGCTGGGGCACGAACAAGCACACCGCGCAATGCACTAGCCCCATATCCGTGATCTGGCAGTGTAAGCTGGTGTCTGGCTGTGGGCTAAGGGAACGGAGATCAGCGCTGCCGCCCTGTCGTAACAATATGTGCGAAGCCGCACCTCTGCATAGGGACTATTTTAAATAGGCTACCTTAGGGTGTTCAGATGTGCAAGTCAACGACTTGTAGCACATGCAGTGCAGGCGTTAAGTTTATGTTTGTATATTTGAGTAAATAGCTAATATTATTTGTAAATACGACTGTAAATATGTTGTGTAATTAGTTCTATTTAATTAAGTGCTATCAGTGTTTCAGTTAGTTCTGGTGCTATAATAAGAATGTGTTTCGCAGATAATGCAATGTTTATTGTGTTCTATTTGGTGATGAATAGGCTTAAGCTGTCTCCGTAGTATCATCGCTTATATTTTCCTAAGCCACAAAATTTCCCCTTCTGGAACGGCTGAAAAACTGCCCCTTTTGCACTTATCATTGTAAGGCTTTAGCAGCGCATGCTTCTAAGACAGGAGTAAAGAGCACAAAGTTTTCCTACAACTTTCCTCATTAATCCTATTATTACGTGGAGTCACTCTCACAGCACAAGCGATTCCGTTTATTGCTACACATTTATCTGTAGCATGAGCGTGGTCTGTCTGTCTGTGTGCCATTTGCCTATCTACCTGTCACACTCGTGCACTCTGCATATAAACCGTACGACGGAGTTAGATGTCATTGGTCCAGTGACACACTGTGTTATTGGGTCGAGCCCATCACCCAGACAAAACATGCAATAATTGTGAATTGCAGCTAAACATTTTTATTTTGCAAATATTGACTCACTAACACTACTCTAGCGCATTACAGACAAGTTTCGTGGATGCACTATACAAATGCATTCCCGATTAGATTGGATTAGTCTCATGCTGCCGCATAGCAAACACTAACGAAGAGAACAATAATTCTGCCTGTTAGCAGATCATTTTGGTTTATGACTTTTTATTACTGTAAAAGTTAGTTAGGCGCCTATGTATGTTGTTCTATAAAATGGACAGGTTGGGAATATTGCAGTATTACCAGGGACGTAGTCAGACAGTACGACATGATGGTCACACTACAGAGATAACGGAACTGCATGTGGAACTTTCAGCAAATTCCTTAATCAACGTTTTTAGTCTGATGTCAGCGTTGTAACAAAGCTGTTACTGCGTTGCCTCGATCAGGATGGTTATTAGTAAATTACGGCTAGGTTTGTTTACGTTCGTAATCCAGGGCTGTAACAGTGTTAGGCTATATACGCGTTTTAACTGGCAGAAGAAGTTACTATTACAGAACAACTAGAACGAGCGACATGCGGCCGTCCTCTAGCGATACGTAAGCTTACTCGCACACTGCACTGCCCACACCTAACCCTAATTCACTCACCCTAACTTTTGATCTTTTGAACTGATAATCGGTACACTAGTTGTTTGTAGCCCGGGCAGTGTCTGAATTGTAAAAAAAATAGCTGGGGGTTAAACTTTTTAACGGTCGGAGGTCCAACCGAAACTGTGATGTAAATCTTATGTATATAGTATATTTTTGACTCCCAGTACATAATTTGATAGTGTTAGGGGGGAGGGTTGGAAAAACAGTTGGGGGTCCAACCCCCAATCCCCTGGCAATACAAACACTGAACCCGGGAACATTCACACCGATTATTAGTTACTACGCCTTTTTAAAATATTAAATGAGTCGAATTTGTTTTTGTACAATTCTGGAAACTTTCAAAGTTAAACCTATGCGTAGCAGATCGGAAAATGCTGTTCCGCCACTCTGCTATAATGTCACTCCAATACAATTTCGTGAGTTTTGAACGCTTTTGTTTTGTACATTTTTGATTACTTGCTAGACTATACAAGTGCAAAAAATACCCTGATGAATGTCCCGAATTTTAATGGTTGTTTGGTGTTCTGAAAAAAAAAATTTGTATAGTGGGAGGCCATGCAGAAAATAGTAATTCGCATAACAGTTTAGAAGGCAGTGTGCAATTACTAAACCGGATCTGTGATGCATTTCAGAGTTATTGTCCCTCCCACGTAGCTATCGGACACTGATGTGCAGGATGGTCCATGAAAAATAAACCTCTGTTTTTCATACATTTATAATCTCATCAAAATATTGAACGATTTTCATAATTCTTTCAATAGCAAAATCAGCGGTGTCACATCATAAAAGCGTCGACCGAAGACTGAAAATTTTTGACCGATATTTTACGAAAAAAATTTCCTGCTTAAATCTGCGTCAAACGACAAATTTTTGTTAAATATTTTTCTACAAAATTGTGTCACATTTAGCGCCATCTTCCAAAGAAAATTTTGGACGGTTTATTTGACAATCGGAGCACAGCAAATTGGTGTTGAACCTGTCACTGTTTCTGAAACAGCTGTCAAGCCAGTCAAAGTATCTGTCGAAAAGTTTATCTAGCCTAATGTTTAAAAATTTCAGTTTTTAAAAGATTAATGCCAAAACATGTTAGCGGTAAATGTTTTGGAACACATTGTACACGAGGCCTAGACAGACTGGCGTCAAACACGTGCAGTCAATTGGAATTTTAGCGCTCGGCGTTCGATGACAAGTTTTTACAAGCAACTAAACTTACACTAGGTAGGCAAATGAATGTAGTCGGTGGCCAGAACATGGTTAAAATACGTCAGCTGTGATAGCGTTCATGTATTATGAGTTAGACCTATAGGCCTATATTTTCTGGTTAAGCAAATATGGATCGGCAAGAACTCAGTCACTGGTGGAACGTTTACATCGGCGACGAGTTGCAGCAACAACGTCGCACGATGCGGTATGTACGCCCTGCAACTCTGTCTGCAACCTTCATAGGCCTTCAAAAAGTACCGCAAGAACGGCAGAGCTAAAGTTAGCATGCTGTTAAAATATATTGTTGCTGTTGTTGGCTGACGTTAAGGTCGAGTTTTTAATTTTGGTACGATGTGTCGTCTCTCTGTCTGTCGTCGTCGTCTATTGTTGGTAACGCATGTATTTTGGCTAAACGGCATGTCTCACCAAAAACCTTGTTACACCACTAATTAGCCCGATGTGACAGCTCTTGTCACGCAAAATTTTAGCGATTTAGTCCAAGGAAAAAATTTTAAACTGGGGTTCAACAAAGGTGGGATAAGAAAATGTGCGTTTATCAACCTATAAGTCGCCGTATCTCAAAAATGGTGAGAGATCAGATAAAGCCAAAGTTGCGAATAGAAATAGGCCTAGAAATAAGAAGTCGCATAAGCTCTTTTAGATGACACAAAACCATTGACATTACATGACCTTAAAGAGTAATGCGCATGATAAACGCATCCAATCGTACAGTATTGTGGCTAAACCGTTCGACATAGGGGGTCGGCGATGTTAACGTTAGACAGGACGATGACGATATATATAGGCTGTCAATAGCAACCATGTCTATGGTAGCGGTCTGGCCGCAATTTTAAATTTAAAGTTGCTGCATGCAGCCAATGACTGACGTGCGTCGAATTACTGTATCATATTCTAGCGTTGATTGTAGCGTTCGATATAGCGGCGTCGCCATAGCGTGTATGCGGTCACTCTGAGAAATCACTTTCTTCTCGTGACCTGAAGTCGGACGCTGATCGACCTTTGGGTAGAGACCTATGCGGTACGGTCGGCCCACACTAGCGACAGATGGGCTTTATATGTTAGGCCCCCTATTATTTTTCATCAGCCATTTTCAGATTAAAAATGAAAATTGCTCATCACGTAATAAAAACTTTACATTATCTCAAACTTATACAGGGTTGGCCAAAAAGTAAGCTTCCAAGTATAAATTATGTCTATATGTCTTCGCCAAATATTGATCGATATTCGAAATTTTTTTCCGGCACTGGCACATTTGGTAAAAAATTTGCGATAACGCAAATATTAAAATAGGCTAATTAAAATAGGCTAGTTTATTCCATCAGTTTTACTGCGTCGTTACACTATCTTTTGAATATAAGTTTTTAAAATCGCTATAATCAATATAAATACGTAGGCAAAATGCATATTTTCTGATTTTTAGCCGACCGTACTCTAGTAAAGGTCAAGCTATTGGCATGAGTTGTCGTCCGTCAGTCCGTCTGTCCGTCTGTCCTTCGGTCACAAATGTACTGTGACTAAACGGTGCAAGATATATATAGGGCCGTTGCTATTGATCACTAACAGAATGTCGCATACTGGCTTTCAAATGAGATATATACCATTGACCTTAGATGACCTTGAAGGCTGTTACGCGCTATGGCGGCCAAACGGTGCGAGATATCGCCTATATTGCTATTAAGAAGTAGCATTTCGTCGCTGTCGGGACAAAACCTCGTAATTGACATTTTTGACAAAATTCACTTTTTGCACAAATGGATTCTTGACATAACGACACGTGTCCCATAAAAAGATTGAACTATTTTTACGCGCGAAAGCAGAATGCTTCGCGCGTCTTTGCCATCGTCTGGGCGTCTGTCTGTCTGTCTGTCCGTCCGTCCGTCCGTCCGTCCGTCCGTCTGTCTGTCACACTCGTGATCTGTATCAAAACGTTGCAAGCTAGGATCACGAAATCTTCACTGTGGGCTGCCCCAAGGTGTCTAGTTTATCGTGACAAAATTTCGTGCCACTGGGTGCAGGGGTTCTCCTCGAACGAGGGCGTCAAAGAGGGGTACCCCCCTTAAAATAACGTCATTTTGCCGTTATTGGCTCGAATAATGTGAAAACGGTTGCAGATAGGTACATACATGCTGCTTATCATAAGAAGCACTAGTGACAGGCTTTTGAGATTTATCAACATCGATGACCTTGAATGACCTTGAACCTTCCCAAAAGGGGTTTTTAAGTGAATTTTGGGCACAATTTTGCGCTGCGACACGCATTTCAAGAGTGAATTGCGCCAAAATGGCTGGAGATAGACCAAGACAACATGTGTATGAAATTTTTAGCATGGAATGTAGATTTTAGCAGTCGAAGTCCGGACCCTCTAGGTTCAAGCAGGCCTGAGCACGTGGGTGTCAACGAGAGGTACCCCTGTAAAAAGTGGTTATTTATACTCTGTTGGCTTGTCTAGCGTGTAAATGGTTGCAGATAGGCACAGCTATGCTGCTTATCATAACAAGCACTGATGAGGAGCTTCTTACGAATGTCAACATCGATAACCTTGAATGACCTTGAACGCTAAAAATATTGATTTAACGTGATTTGTTGTGCGATTTTTGGCTGCAGAAGAGTGAATTACGACGAAATGGATGGAGATAGACTAAGATTACCTGCGAACAGGAACTGCTATAGGCTTTCGCGCGTCTCGTGAGCTTTGCTTAAATTACTTGTATTCAACCTTAATGGTTTAATTTGACTGTTCATAAACCTCGTATATCAGTAGACCAATGAAGTTGTTGGGCAAGAACCTCGTATCTGCAGCGCCATGCCTAGTCGTCTGGTCATAACGTTGTCTATGGCCATTGTTAACGTTTTCGTCAATGGGCGAGGTCGAGTTTTGCTGACGTTAGTCTAAGATTATAGTCATAGACTAAAGTCTTCACTTTGGTCTTGACTCCTGACTTTAGATAGGCTATCTACGAGCTGGGCTTAGACTTTAGTCTTGACTTTGGTTTTAGAGCAAAGTAAGGTCAAATTCGGACTTGACGTTGGGCTTAGTCTAAGCTTCTAAAGTCAAGTCAAGAAAAAAGTCTTAGCAAAATTTGATCTCATTTAGTGTGCAAATTAATAGACCTATCATTTTATGTAACGAAGTTGTTTATTATAAATACAAAGCAACTGACTGGTTGGTACTGCCAACAGTTGTTGCGGCATTGTAACTGTTGGCTTAACACGTCCTGCGCTTCACACTGTCAACTATACCCGACATGGTTTCGACTCTGGAGTCTGAAGTTTGACCATCTACTGAAGAATAAGAAGCAACTATAACCGAAACTAGAAACAAAATTATTGTAATGTATTAGACAACGTTTGTTACCATAGACCGTTAAATGATGTGGACAGAGGCAGTTGTCTGAGTTCAATATCCCATCTCGAATCGATACGATACGATTCGATGGATTAAATAAAATTTGTATGAACCATCCCTAATTCACGCACATGTCAACATCCGGCCTGCCATATTTGTAGATGGGTTTGACAGATTTGGCCCATTATATCACATATTTAGATAAGAACAGTTTGACATTGATATTAGAGCATGGTTATGCCGTGACGAAGGTTTGTTTTGTAAGTTTACTTAGTTTAGAACAATATGTGGCGTTCGGACAACCCAGCCTTCACGTGGTTGTATGAGTCATCATGTATGGCCCATTGGTCTAGAACTACCATTGGTCTCGAAGGAGTTTATTATGTTATAATGTTTTAAGTTATATTCTGTATTGTGTTTTTATAGGATACTTGTTTGTGACTTTTAGCGCCAAAGGTTACCAACCTGTCCTCGGATCATTGCGTTCTAAATTACTTTTTTGCGTACTGCTTCGTCTTAATAATCAATATCTGAAACAAAATTTGCGGGTTTTTGCTTAATTTTTGCTCACGAGCGATTTAAAGTGACGGAACTAATGGCCATCGGTAACACTGAGCCACTTTAAATCGCTCGTGAACAAAAACTTCGGTTAGGGTTGGGGTTAGGGTTGGAGTTAGGTTTTAGAGTTAGGGTTAGTGTTAGTTATGTTACCTGGTCATATATTCCACATTTAATCGCTCACATTTCATCGAACACGAAAACGTAAACAAGCGTAGAATATTGACACACTATGATAACTATAGCTCGTGGTGATAAATACGTTACGTTTTATTATGACGTTTAATGTTTTTCTGGTTCATATGTTGATGTTGACAAATTCTGTTTCGCTTGCATTAAAACTCGAATGATGCTAAGTTAAAATGATTAAATCAATGACTGCAGCACCGATCCATCAAAAAAAGGTATGTTTAATACGTTACATCGAACAGAAGTTCGTTAAAATTATACATGACGTCGCGTTGGCTATCGAAAGGCATAATGCCATGCCTACGCCAATTTTTGCTGTTTTACTGTAAAAAAAATCTCTCTCAACAAAAAAATAACAAAAAACCCAACAATTTTATTACAGATAATGACTCACAAGATGTAAATATTTGCAAAAACGCTTTTTGAATCACTAAAATTTGAGGACAGGTTGATAACCTTTTGCCACTTTTGGCTTGTTAGATGGTAGTTAGTAGTTGAAAATTTATTTTTTTTTGGCAGGTAGTATACTGTACTGAGATTTTGTCAATGAAGGACTTGGGGGTTTAATTCTAGTTTTCTGATAGCTCAGTGCTACGGTCAGTTCGGCAAACTGAAAGATTGGTGACCGAAATTACTATCGTCAGTTCGCCAAACTGAGTCAAAAGAATCAGAATTTACTAAAAACCATTCGGCGATCTGAAGTGCAGCTAATTGGGCTACTGAAGTCAGTTTGTCCATGCTGCTACCGGGTATTAATCTCACACCGCGACCAGCACTGAATTAGAGATGGTGAATAGATTCACTAATTCTAGAGTAAAGAAAAATATTAGGAGGACCATTAACTCAGAGTTCTAGTAAACTCCTCATTAGCAGCTCAGGCTGCTGAGATGAAATCTGCACAGGTGGAGAATGATGCTATAGATCTACCATGACTTGTGCAGAGTGATTGACGTTCTTTCTTTATACAAGATGGACTGAAAAAAATGATTAAGCGCCACAATTCTTATTTGTCTTTTCAAAATACTGAGAGGTTAAAAATTTTTCAGTTTGCTCTCAGCTGGACAATGGCTGAATTAGACCATAATGGCCTGCTCGTGAACTTACAGCATGAACCTAAAATCTTACTGCGCAACTTAGATTTATTTATTTCAGCTTTATTAGGTAGATATAGTTAACTTTCTGCTACATTTTAGTCCCACCAGGCCGTCGACTGCCGACCAGGTAAGTATGGAAATATCAGTGGCTGCAGTGTCGTGAGACCAGTTCAGCACCTAACAGTGATGGCGGCAGGATGTCAGCGGCCCGGTGGCGTCGGGCATTATCTGTTTTTCCCGAACTGAAATTAGCAAATTTTGCGTTGCTTCTATCAGTTTGCCGAACTAAAAATATAATTAACGTTTCTGATATGCTTTCTTTGCTGTTCTCACTAACTATCCCTTTACCTTTTCTCTTTCTGTCCTCTTGTTTTTATATTTCATTGATGGTGTATTTTCACACATGTTTAATGTTTTTTTCAAGAAGGTGCAATTATCAGGTTACGCATTGATAGTCTGGAGGTTTGACAGTCTGAAGGTCACCCGAAAGCATAAGTTCTGCAATAGACACAGCCTAAAGTTGGGAGGGAGTGTAGAGATTAAGTCAACCTTTGTTTCTGTTTGGAAAAGTAAATGTTTTTTTCGAGAGTGTCATGTAAAGATTGTGCATTGTATGTGGTTGATTGCCAGTGGATCAATGGCGGAGTCAGGAATTGATCTCACATTTGATGATCAAACAACATATGATAGTACTGGAAACTCCTTGTATGTGTCGTCATCATCTGTAATGGCTCACCACTTGCAGACTTTGTCTGTCAACAGCGGGTAACGTTTTAATTGTTTCATTTATATCTGTTGGGTGGCTTAGAGAAAGTGCAATCTATACGAAGTTGCTCCAGTTAGTACTAGAATTGGTGACTGACTGTGGACAGGCAATCCATCTTTTATAACCAGCTACCTATATCACTTCAGCCATTCATCTCTTTGCGTAGGTGAATCAAGCACCAGTCTGCCTGGCTGAGGTTTAGATGGTTCACATTCATCTGCTAAAGTAGTCGATAACACTGATCTCATAATAGAAGATAATGCTTCATGAATTTTGATGAACATCTATATAACTTTAAGTGACTTATTTGATAAATAAGTAGGTACAGTGAGTACACACTCTCGATTGGAATTTGAGTGAATCTGAGATGCTTTTCTTACAATTTTCCACAATTGTACAGTTTCTGCAATTGATTGTAGAAGTATGGCGTCATCTGGCAGCCTGCAGATGCGAGCTCGTAAGCCGGCATTGAGGGCATTGCAGCGTCAGGCACTGGCTAAACAGCAGGCGGAGCAGCAGCAGTTGAGACAAAAGTCTGCGCTGGACTCGCACAAGCCAGCAAGCAGCAGTCATGCACGTCATGCTCTGACAGCTGTTAGTCCACTCCAGTCATACCATGTCAGTATAATCATATCATGATACTTGAAGAAATTCATTTGTTTATTATGTTGTTACCTCTGCCAAGGAGGTTATGTTTCTGCCAGACTTTGTTTGTTTGTTTGTTTGTTTGTCTGTCTGTGTGTTAGCAAGATAACTCAAAAAGTTCTGAAAGGATCTTTCTGAAATTTTGTGGGCATGCCGTGAATGGCAAAAACTACCATTGATTCAATTTTGCGGGTGATCTGGAAGGAATCTTGGATTCTGGATCACTTTGAAATTTTCGTTACCATTGCTTTCAATGGAGCATAAGGCAAACCGCTGCGAAACCGAAGATGGTGCTGTCACCTAGCGAACAACATGGCCTTGGTGGAGGTGTGGGGGCTCTGACTGCTTTCTAGTTTATTATTGAAATTTGGCTTTAGTTGTTGGCATTATCAGTCAGTTTCTGGCATATATATGTAAATAAAGTTTAGCAGAATTTTAAGAATGTGTCAGAAATTTTTCTTATAGATACTGTAATTTGTATAGTGAGGCTAATTAATGGTGGTGGCCTACAAGCAACATAGGTGTACATACTGTGTGTATCAATTGCAGGACAGCCTTGGAGTGAGTGCTTTGTCTGACTCACATGCTGCCAGTGATGCTTGTGACAGTATCACTGATGTCAGTGGACAGACGGCTCCCACAGCATTCAGTCTTTTGTCATTACACAACACCAGTCAACTGTGGCCGAACTCTGCGCCTGAGATGATCACCATTGAACCTCTCAATCCATCTGGCAGCAACCCTGTCAGCTTTGCTGAGGTACTAATGGCAGTCATCTGTCATAAGTAAATTTTTTCATGACTGAGTCATAACAGTCATAGGGTGGTGTTGATCTGCATTTTTTAGCCTTCAGCCAGACATATCATATGAGACACCAATTTACACTGCGAGACCATAGATACGGCTAGTGCATTGTGCAATGTGCCTATTTACACCCCAGCTTACACTGGTGCTAGAGTGACGGCCAGGCTGAGTTAACCTGTCCTGCGATGAGTTTAAACAAATGTGTTTGTTTACCCAGTGCTGTGCTGACATTGTCTGGCTGACTGCCTAGAGCTGCAGAATCTTTTCATAGACCCTGATCTTTTGGGCTCGAGACTATCATTGAGAGCAAGGCCAGTAATTCTAGACGTTAACTATACTCAGATACTGTCGTCAGTGAAAGCATGTATATATTAGATTGGTGGTATGTAGAAGTAAGACCGACAGATTCGTCAGTCTTCCAGGCAGTAATTTTCAAGCTGATTAATCGTTAACTTGCAGTGATGAACGTACCACACTAACATCTTCTATAGATTGTCTCTGAGACCAGAAGTGTGGGACCAAGATTAAGGGTATGAGAGTTTAACTGTGGACTTCCTTGACACATTGTGTATGTGCAATTGTGTAATGTGCATACACAGTATGATGAGCAACTGAATGACATTGTCAGTTCCATTGAGAATGACATATGTGGGACTTCACAATCTTCAGCATCGTATCTGGTCAGATTCCTTTATTCTTAGTTCAGAATAATGTCTAAATCTCTCCTTTGGATCATCTTACTAAATTTTATTGAGTGAGAACTGATTGAAGGTGTATTTTGTAGAAATTATCCCAATTTGGCTGTCATTGTATCGGCTAGCTCATTGCCAGCATTTTAAATTAAACGCTGGCACTGGCAGACATACTGAATATTGGATACTAGCAAAGTGAATAAGCTAAACTGTTGGTAAACATTTTAGCAACTTATGGTCTGCAAAATTTTTGGTTAATTTGTGGCACATTTTCAAAATAGCAAGCCAGTTTCAGTGTATATGTTCATTTGTTTGGTAGCAAATTGTGATAACTTGCTGCTAAATGTTTCTGATGTGGCATTACCGGTACTTGATTTAAGACTATGTATTGTCATTTGTCATCTTTTGATGGTGACACTGTCAGCATTTTAGGATCTTTGCACTTTACACGAGTCAAATCACAAGGCACCAAACTTTCGTTCGCATCTTTTCCAGATATTGTTCGAATTCTTTAACTTTTTGTGCAGATTTTGGCAAAATATCTGATTGGTATAAATAATAATAATATAAATAATAATATAGCAATTTATAATGTGCACAATGTCAGCAAGCTGAAACTGAGGTGCCAGCAGTGGTTAGGTGGGTAGTGATGGGCTATGGTTATTAGTTATTATTTAAACTGAGTAGGTAGGTTTTGAGTTTATGAATGACTGTTCAAGAAGCCTTGATGTTACAAGTGCATGTGCATGGTTGGTATGCAGTCAGCGAGCTCATTGCCTGAAGGCAGTTATCGTGGAGGTCGCAAGAAAGAGCCTCCACCACCAAACATGACACCAGAACAACGAGTGTTGTGGGAACAGGAACGAGACAAGAAGGACAAACACAATAACAGTATGTTGGCTCTAAGTAGTTCACTCGTAGGCTAAAACGTTAGCTAGCAAGTAATGATTGCAATTCCGGGATTGAATTGTCAGTCCCAGGATCTGGGATTGAGAAATTTGTAATCTAGGGATCCTGTTTCGGGATCAGGCTTACAGGTTGGTCATTATTTTTGGTATCCCCAAATGAGTTATTTCATGCATAGGATGTAGTATAGGCCCCTACGGAAAATATGTCCGAACTTTAGGGATCGACAGTGACTGTAAAAATGCAAATTACAGTGCACAGCATCAAGTATTATGTG
>Ga0209367_1008329_pt1 | contig 14175 bp, 10 predicted proteins | sample WorMetLIZISLAND2_FD_187412 | JGI IMG/M metagenome (GOLD analysis project Ga0209367, IMG submission 187412) | Marine gutless worms symbiont microbial communities from Max Planck institute for Marine Microbiology, Germany - Olavius geniculatus... ... | reverse complement strand
AAAGACAGCTACCCCCCTAAAAAGTGGTTATTTTACCGCAATTATCTCGTGTAGCGTGAACACGGTTGCAGATAGGCACAGACATGCTGCTTATCATAACAAGCACTTGTGACAGGCTTTTTAAATTTATCAACATCGATGACCTTGAATGACCTTGAACCCAAAAAATATTGTTTTAACGTTATTTTTTGGCGTTTTTTGGCTGCAAAAGAGTGAATTACGACGAAATGGATAGAGATAGACTACGATTACCTGCGAACAGGAACTGCTATAGGCTTTCGCGCATCTCGTGAGCTTTGCTCAAATTACTTGTTACAGCGTGCTTTGCAACAGGCTGTACAACGAAGCCGCAACAAGTCGACGTAGTGGAGTTTGAGACATTGCGATCACAGACACTCAATATGACATTTGTCTTGAGAATTAAGCCTATTCTCCATCCAACGCAGCACACGCAACGCACGCAGGAAGGCACGCAGCTGAAACCCAGCTGTCGCTAGGGAAAGCCGACTGTACCGCCTACGTTCGAAATCCAGCGTCCGACTTTTAGTCACGAAGAGAAAGCGATTTCCCTGTAGGTGACGCAATTTCATGCACCCTGTGTTAACGGAACTCTGCTTTCGAAAGCTATAATCAACGCTAGTATAACACACGTTGCAAAACGCAAGGATAGAAACGGTGTCTGTTCTTGCCTTGCGTCCGCTGCGTGCGTTGCGATCAAACTGAAACAAACTTCTACCGCTTTACGTCGTCCTCTTGACGGTATTCACCATCGAGCAAAACAAAAAGTAGGCGGGCGACGTCATTACGACGTCGTCGCAGACATCATCCGCCATTTTGTTCGAATATTTGCATATAATTTGCACACAGCCAGACTGTCGTTCAACGTCGTCCGCAATTCAGTAGAGAGAGAAGAGAGAGAGAATTAGTGTGCAGTTTGTCAGATTATGATAGTTATACTTTCACCCGTGTAACTTAGCAATGTCTTATGACGTATACGGCGAAGCGTCAGCATCAACTGACATGGACGTGCGTGCGCGCGTATAGGTATGAATGGGGCATTAATACGTGCATGCAAGTAAAACGTGCGATCCGTGAATTACTGATCGTTGTGTCTGCGTGCAGATTTATTCGCGAAGTCGGAGCCGCGAGATTCACAGCAATGAGAAGTGGAGGGCAGTGAACTTGAAGAGTAGGCCCATAGCCCGCCGGCGTAACAGCTGTGCCGTAACGCTTTGCACTAGGCTACTTTGCGCTCTACTAGGCTACCCTCTCTAGTTAGTTTATCGTTCATTTGTCTGAAGAATCTGACAATCAGTGGAGCAAGTTTCTGTTTTCTCTTTCTCTTTTCCCTTTTTTCTTCTTTTTCTTTCTTTTTCATTTTTCGTTTTTCAGGTCTTTTCTCTGTAGTCTAGTAATAGGGTCTGAAGAGGGCTGTAAGCTCTTTTAGTGTGTATGGTCGATTTTGAGACATTCTGGGGACCTGAAATAACGCAATTGGAAGCAAACCAGAGAGAACATTGACATATTTTGAATCCCAACTTACACGACTGACTCCCAAAGAGCTGAACAACGTTTCCCCTTGCTGTTGTGATGGATGTGAGTTACGACATGGCAGTATAAAAATCTGACTGCTATTATTAATATTAGACGCCCCTGCGTACAAGTCTGCGAGTGCGACTTTGCAAATGCATCTGATGTGATGGCTGCTAACAATCTGAGATTGAGATTTTTTTGACTGGTTTGCACAGTTTTCGTGGCATTGCCTGTATGTTGCGTATTTTGTCGAGTTTGTGTTGTTGTGCTGCCATCCTAACAGGCCGCAATACGGTTGTTGTCCATCCGTCAGTCTTTCTGTCTCACAATGCCTTCTGTACAGGTCGGGCTTATAGTTCAAACAAAATAAAAACAAAAAGGGAACAACTATTGGTGTGAACTTTGAAGGAGTAACGAGTGTGCCAATTTTCAGCTCACAAGGTCATAGGTCAGACGGACAGCCGACCAGTTTTCTAGTTTCAACTAGCATCACGTGCCACTTTGGCTAAGGAGACTCAGCAATAACAGAGAAGATTATTAGAACTGCCATTATCGTTTCATATGCACAATTATGATCAGCAGTCCTTACAGTTTTAGGTTTCGGTCGTTCTTTGTGTTTTGTGTGTCATAAACGTTAAACTTTCTGTAAAGGTTAAACTTTTTGTTTCGTTATTATGTGTATGTGCAATTTTGCCTGCAAAGGTCGTCCCTGAAATGACCTATACTGTGTCGTGTAGGCCTATAGGACGTTAAACCCTGCTCACTCACTCGCTCACTCAGTAATCAGTATTCTTGGTGAATAAAGCACGTCACGTGTGTAGAGTCTGAGGATTATTTTCTTTGTTGTATCTGCAGCTGTAATACTTTCAGCCATTTCGTTCTTTGGCATTATATTGTTCTAGATTATTGTTCTACATCTGTAGGTTTGCCTTAATAAATTTATGTTGCACTTTTGTGAAATATTGGTGCAGGCTTTTGCTTGCTTTCAAAAGTTTGCTGAAACTGAACAGACTACATGTAGAATCTGCATGTAATCTGTTAGGCTACAGTGTTTATACTTCAAGTTTTCGTGGGTATGCTCTGGGCTATTCAGTGTGTAGCTTTGTTTTTATATGCGTTTAATTCGCAAAAATGCAAACAGTTAAAAGCGGTAAAACGAACACCAGTGCACTCACTAGCCTGGCGCTATTGGCGCACTCATTACTCCTTCAAAGTTCACACCAATAGTTTTTCCCTTTTTTTGTTTTTATTTTTACGATCATGGGAATCAGTTAAAGAATTCATCTGCTGTCCGGAAAGTATGAACTATGTTAAATTGTCACTTTGCTGATCTTACTCCACGTGATGATCATTTTACGATAAACCGAGTTCCAGTAGGCCTACATATTCAAATGGTTTATAGTACTACTTGATAAGTTAAAACATTCTAGTGCATACGACAGAACTGGGTAACAGTAGCTCTCCATTAGGTGAAGCTTTATCAACCCTTGACACACCAAAACAGATGAACCATAATTAAGAGTTTGTGCATTCATGGAGCTGGTGTCTCACTTGATTGAGATTAACACTGAATACGGTACTTTAGCTGTTGTGTAACATTACACGGAATACCATAAAATAAAACTTTTAAAAATAACTTCGGTTTATTTTCCATTCGTCCTTACTTTTTTGCCAAACTGCAACTGGGAGCACAGGTATTTATGATCTGAAAGGGCTTATGCGACTTCTATTAGGCTAGTCATCTGTAGTCATCTATTGTAACTTTGGCTGTATTTTTCACCGTTTCCAAGATACGCTCAGTTATCGGTTGAAAAACGTACTTTTTCTTACCCCTATTTGTTTAACCTCAAAATTTGAAAATGTTTCCATTGCACTGCATCGCCGAAATTTTGCACGACTAGGTTTATGACATAGAACTAATTATTTGTGTAAAATGTTTTCCGCTAAGACCTACCGTTTAGCCACAATACAGCCGTTACAAACAAACAGACAAGCGACAGACAGATAGACAGGCTGTGCTATAGGGCAGACCGTTAAGCTTAGCTTAGTAAGCTTAACGGTCGGCCCAAAAAGACGATGGGTGAGGCCAAATTTTGCTAAGACTCTTGACTTGACTTTGGTCTAAGACCAAAGTTAACACCAAACTTGATTTTACTTTGGTCTAAGCCCAAAGTCAAGTCCAAAGTCAAGACCAAAATCAAAATTAAATCAGCTGGCAATTTTTAATGTCAAAACAATAGGCCTACAATTATGGCTTAGCTTGACCAAACGGACGTCCCAGTTCGTTATTTGAGCGAAATATTTACTTTATGACCAGCAAAATAACGTGCGGCGTCTGGTAACTAATTATTGCAGTAATTCGACGGTTGCGTGAAAAAGATGGACGATCTCAAACGAAAGTCAAGTTTATAAAGTCAAGTCAAAAGTCAAGACTAAAGTCAAACCCAGCTCGTAGATAAGTCCAAAGTCAGGACCAAAGTCAAGAGTCTTAGACGAAGCGAAACTTGACCTCACCCAATGTTGAAAAAAACACAAACAAACCACAGTAGATCTATCTGCTTCACAACTGTTAACTACCAGAGCATCAGTGATACCGTCTACCATAGTATATTCTGTACGTCTCTTAGAAGGTTATGTCTTAATTATTTCTAACATTTTCTGTTTTAACTCGGCATTGCGAATTGCAAGCGTTTACTTATTTATTTTCATTGCAATCTTTTTTTCAACACACAGCAGCAGGTGCCCGAGCGTTGCTTAGCAACAGTCAACTGAACTGAAGTGTACGGCGATCTGCGTCGTCAAAGTGGATTTTATTAAAATAATCGGAAGCTGTCAGTAGTCGTGATGCCTGTAACGAAATCAGGATCAAATCGCAGTACAGCGGAGCAATGCGACGAACTGCGTCGAAAAATGCAACTGTTGGGTATGAATGGAACAGTTTTGTGTAGATTTATTTACGCGTATACGGCGACGTCGAAACCTCAGGAACAGCTAGAAAAATGCTCCAGTCCCCATCGGGCCCTGTACGTACTGTTTTGCTCCGCAGGACTTATTTTCTGAAATCAACTGCTCGTGATCATCAATTCTTTTCAATTTTTTGAAAGTCTTTCCTACAACAACAGTTATTTCAGGACTTTTTTCGTACATAAAAATAGTAAAAAAAATGCTGATACCAGAAACATTTTCGCAGGTTTTTTTTCTGGGCTAGCGAACTTAACTTAGCCGGCTTAGCTGGCATAGTTTAGCCGAAGATTATAGCTACCAAACTGATAGTTGTGAAAAAATTGGCTTAAAGGTCTAGCCATGCCCCCTCAGCATGTCACTTGGGAAGTTTATGGCATTTTTGGAGTTTTGATTCTTGGCATCTGAACAAACTGCTGCACTGCTTGTTATAATAATAATATAGCAATTTATATTGTGCACAATATTAGCAAGCTGAATCTGTCAGTGCCTGTAATTACTGACAACTCACTGAATATTACATTGAAAATTAAATGAGCAACAGGAAGACTGCCGTGAGCTGAACAATTTAGGGTTAAAATAACATCTGCTGTTATCTGGCTGTGGCTAACATATTGCTATTTTTTGTATATTGATAGGCCTAGTGCTGTTTTGTTTCCGTGTTGATGATGATCAGCCTGCAGCATGGACCATATATCAGACAACAAGGACAATTCAAATTTTTTCAAATCTCTAAAAATTATTAAAGATAGGGGGCCTAATTGTGTGACATTGTAAACCAAACGTGTTTACTGCTATACAAGCTTCCATAATTTTTCACACAGGCACACTATGTGGCAAAACTTCAGCAACAGTAACTAACACGTTTACATAACAGCTTAGAGTCTTACAGATTTGTTTCCTAACTAAAGCTCTTTCTGTTTTACATCGTCATTGATTTTGATAGACCTGTTTTAGCACCACAAGACATGTTTGACATGTGCACCATTACATCTTTGAGTAAGCTCTCATAAATGTCATATGGTAATGTTTGACAGAGGGTGATCGCAAGGCTTATTATGAAAGTGCAGAAAACAAAATGAAACAGAACAAACAGAAGATTGTGCGTTTGCAACAAGAGAACAAAGACCTATACAAGCAGAAGGCCGACAAGTTGAAAGTATGAATGAACTCAGTGGTAGACTCTGCCGTGTTTAACTGCTGACAAATTAGGCCTAACTTTTATTGTAACTTTTTTATATTCTACATATTAGTGCAACTAACTGCATTTAGATAGTTTAGCTGCTGTTACAGAGCACTTATGCTTAATCTTTCAATGGTGGTCTAATGTCTCAGCACATTGCACTGTGCTTGTTTAAAGGCATGTCCAGAGCGATGTAACTGAATTGAACAGACATGGTTTAGTTTTTGACGAACTGACCAATGGGCAAGCAGTAATGCATTACAGTAGGCACTGTCTAATGGCATTGGTGGCCTACTTGACAACACGCACGTACGCATCAACCAATGACCATTGGGCTTGCCTTGCTTGCACATTGGTCAGTTCCTCATAACACGTTGACTGCCAGGGCCCATGGGGTGGACGAACTCATTTACAAATAGATGCTACGTTTAACCCCATGGGGTGGACAGATGTATGCCCCATGAGGCTGACAGTATGAATGACAGCAACAAAAAAACCCATGGGGCGGACATGTCAATCCCATGAGTACGATTGTACATTAGTAACTTATGATATTTTGTCAACCCCATCGGTGATACACAATTTATCAAAATCTTGGAATGAACTTGTCTGTCATCCCCGTGGGTGCTACTTATTGTCTCCCCATGGGGTGTTTCCGTGTTGTGATTTATGTGTCGTACCCATGGCTGACACATAGTGTCAGCTCATAAGGCACTAACTTTAACTCTTTTTTTGCGTCAACTCCATATTTGAGACAAATCGTCTCCCCATGCAGTATTTCAATCAAAGTTCATTTCAGTCATTCCATGGGCGATGCAGACGTATTGAAGCACTCTCAGATGAGTCTGTAGCAACCGGTAACATGGGAGTTTTGGCAGATGACTGTATGTCTATACATGTACATGTTTTGCGTACATGTTTTGGGTCTGATGTTTCTTATCTTATTTGATAATAAATAATTAATTTCTTTGACAGTATAATGCCATTGTGAAAATTTTAAGGGTAATTTTAAAGTTTGGATTGCTGTTTTGCACCAAATGTAACATGCAACTTGATTGCACAATTTTTTTACTTGCTCTCTATTTCTGACCACTCGTATTTTACACAGACATACTAAAATTTAGGCATATTGAAATATTACAGAGTCTGTTTATAACATTTGAACCACAGTATACTTCATACGAACACAATTAGATGTTCATTAAATGTTTATGATAGTCCGTGAAGATGTGAAAAAAATCTAGCACTGCAAACTGCAGACAACTGGTTTCGTTTCAGTTCTTAGCATCACCTAAACGACAGAGCTCATACAGATACACGTGCATTTTAACGTTGTACAGTTGACAGTCTAAAATTCCAAAAAACAGAGTTTTAAGATGAAAATGAATCTGTCCACTCCATGGGGTCGTTGGCATTTGGAGGAGCTTTTCACGTCGACCCCATGGGGAAGTTGGCATGTCAGTTCAGTTCAGTTACGCCATTCTGTACGCGCCTTAACATAATACAAGTACAGACACATTCATAATGAGTTGTAAAAGTAAACAGTTAGTCACACACCTAGATGCAATACAGGCAAAGTGAATTGGCAATTTTAGCTGTATTTTATTTGCTGTTTGTCGTACTTATGCACACAGTTGAAAAAAAGTATTTGTGAAAAGTTTTGATAATTAGGCATTTGATTGGTTTTTCTAACCAAGAACTGATGAAATTTTTTATGAGAGTCATCAGTTTGAAGAATGCTATAAATTTGTAGTAAAAATTTTTATGTTTTGCTTTGTGCAGCGTTCTACAGTAATTATGTTGTTTGATGGTTGTTTCAGTTTGTCAAGTCAATCAGATGCTGTGACACCCATGCTGAACGTTGCATGTTATGTTTCACTGTGTGCTTATGGTTTGCATGCATAAGCAATATCTGTTACACTGTCAAAAACATTACAATGTTTTATCTACAATTGTTTTGAAATGTGTTGTTATTATTGTGATTACCAGTACCCCCAGTAATAACAATACTTGTTGTCAGGCTGACGAGCATGTTGTAAGCAAAGGACTTGAGGACAATGCACAGGAAAGAACCGCTCTTCGCAACAAACCTGGACCGGTAGGTAAAACAGTCGAATTCGGGATGTTTTTTTACTGGCTGTAACTTCACTGCTTGAAAACAGCTCTGCAGTATCAGATGTTGAATAACGTTGAATGGTTTCTGTGCTTCTGCCATTGATAGGTATTGGTTAAGCCAGAGTCACAGATTGAGAATCCGTAAAAAATTGTTAACATTTGTTTTTGCACATCCCTAGTACGGTAACCAAAACTCTTAAAATTTGTAAAACTTTGTGAATATTCACTTTTTATAAATGCTTCAAAATTAATTTTTTGATCTGTGGATGGAGCCATGGATATGGCCACTGTGGCCATGACGATAGCCCCATATACATGGTCTCGCAGTGTAAACTGGTGTTTGGCTGAGGGCTAAGAAGTTTTGTGGCTAGCATAAGACTTAACGTTTGTACGTTATAGCCTTCGTTTTAACACGGTCTACAGTGTATTGTGCAAGTGTAACTTGGCATAATACACAGTAGACCGTGTTGAAACGTAGGCCTACTTATTTCATGGCCGTGATCGACGGCGTGTTCTGCCTGAATGTACGTGTGATATACAAATGCAAGACGCTATCAGTCGTCACGTTTCAGTAGCGTGAGATTATTACAGGCAGTTATAACACTCCAGACACTATGATGAGAGATAGAAAGACGAAATAGATCATGAAATAAAATTGAGTTGCTGTCGGCTGCTGTAGGTGGCTATTGCTATAATGGACGAGAAGGTGGGTGACCGCGTCAACGTGTTGAATCTGGCACGCTATCAGACCCGTCAGAAGCAGGCGCGACTGCACGACCTGCAGATGCAGTACAAACAGTTTGCTGACGACGACGCTGCCAGTGGTAACGGTAATGGTAGCGGTGGTAGTGGAGGCGAGAGGGGTGGCAGTGCGGGCGGAAAACAAGCCGACACTGACGGCAAAACTGATGGTGTGAAGTCGGCAGACAACAAAGAAGATGAAGATGGCCAGGTAATTATATAATCATGGTAGAGTAATAGGCACCGGAGGTTCGGGCGCCTGTTGAGAGACAGACAGATGGGCTAGGCCTGTACAGCGGCGTTATTATATCTGTTTATTTGTAAAATGCAGAAAAATCGCAAACACACACACATACAAATAACAGATAGATAGACAGATAGACAGACAGACAGACAAACAGAACATATACATTTAGAGTAAAACATAGCCACATAATGCATATCATTTGTGACAGTTGACAACTTGACATGTTACAGAAATAGTGCCTTTACCTGCGGGGCGGGAGGCTGCAAACAACCTCCCAGCGCTAATAAGGCCACAGCATGGCCCAGTGTGCTTTCCCGACAGACCTTAAAGTCGTAAAACACCCTTACAGGCTCTAATGAACTTCAAGAGTGTTGCCAATTTATTTTTGCAAATTGTTGCTGTTCTTTAACACAAAATATTTGTCGTGATTTGTGACAGAAACAGCGTGATCTTGAGAACCGACTGGACAAGTCCATGATGAAATTTCGCGAGGCCGAGCATATACAGAAAACCTATCTGCAGATTAAGATGAAACTAGAAGATGAGCAGAAATCGTTTGAGAATACTCTCAATGGCATGGAACTCGACATTGTCAGGTAATGTAGCTCAGATTGTGCCATTCTGGCATCAGTTTTTGTGTGTCTGCGAGATAACGTGTACCTATAAAATATGTCCATGCTGTAAAATGCTAATAGAAGCCCCTGGCTTCTATTAGAACATTTGACTTAGACCCCCGGCTTGTATTGGAGACTCGGCTTTTATTTGAGACCCGGCTTCTATTAAAACATTGTCAACCTGGCATACCAGGGTAATACACTTTTTCTCTGGTTAGTGTGTGCAGTACTATTATTGCAATACAATTTAGAGTGAGTGTAGAAGACTATGCACATAAACTAATCACTACTACTATTACAACTGTTAGTACACTTACAAAAACAACTACTTGGATGTCCAGCTTATATCGGAGACCCGGCTTATATTAGTGACCCGGCTTTTATTTGAGACCCGGCTTCTATTAAAACATCAGTTTCAGACCCCCGGCTTGTACTAGAGACCCGGCTACTATATGAGACCTGGCTTGTATTAGCAAGTTTTACCGTATTTTTGCTAAATATTGCTAGATTTTTAACATTCATTTACTTTGATGAGAAATGCTAAAACTGTCGTTAAAGATCCACCCGTACACGGAGTTAGTTTTCCATAGACCATCTTATTAGTCACGACATTACTAGGCTTACTGCCTACTGAATTACCGGAGGTCAAGAAAGCATCTTCACCTAAGCTCCTTAGGAGTCTACGTCACGCACATGTGAATTTCAGTCAGCACGTTGAATCTGTAATTTGTACTTTCTGAGACAATTATGCAAACAGAACTTCAGCATTACAGCTACGAACTATTACATTATTAATACTATTTTTTCAGGCATACTAGGCCTACTTAGTAAGATTATGAGACTTCGGAAGTCTCGTTGAACGCCAGAAGAGTCTGTCACGTTTCTGAGTGTCGTGGTCGGCCCTTTTTGACTGTCTATACCGCTGGTGACCGATCTTTTCTGGTCGCCAATGCTCGTGTCTGGAACAGTCTACCTGAACATGTCACTTTCACACCATCTGTATCTGTCTTACTGTCCCGTCTGAAAACCAATCTTTTCTCCATTTTTTTATACCCTGCACCCGCTAGTTTGTACAGTGCCCGAGCCGTGATGCTCACGTTGCTTTGGACACTATGTATTACTACTTTGTCCTCATCTCTCACTATAGTGTTTGGAGTGTTATAAGTGCCCACAATTTCTCTCCACTTGAGCATGACGACTGATAGCGTCTCCCGTCTGCATATATCACGTGTGTCCAGGCAGAACACGCCGTCGATCACGGCCATGAAATGACATTTCAACACGGTCTACAGTGTATTAATGCTTTGTTACACTCGCACACTATACTGTAGACAGTGTTGAAACCTACGCTATACATAATATCAATCGTATGTTTATGTTGCTTACGTTATGTTAGAATGAAGCAGGAGTTGAAGGAGCTGAGAACTCTACAGAACGACGCGGAGATCTCGCGCGATCGCGCCAAGGAAGAGCTGGTCAATCTGGAGAAGAGAATCTACGCCGATCGACGAGCACGTGACGTCGAACTGCAGAACGTGCGCCGTGAGTCAGACGAGAAGCGACAACAACAGGAACTGTTCCAGCGCAGAATTGTACGTACATTTGCCGCCAGGGCGGCGCCAGGCACGTGGCCACTGTACAAAAACTGGAATAAAAAAGCCAAATTCTTAACTTAAGAATTTTGTTTTTTTTACTCGAATCTTAAGGGCGTACAGACTACTGAGCAAACGAAATGAACTGAAACATCAGAACTATACATGTACGTGTCATTTTATTTTAGTTTACTTTATTTTAGTTCATTGCATTTATGTCGCTGTGAACACGTCTTTAAGAGTAGCGTTGTGATGAAGTGAAATGCATGCAGACAACCCCCTTGTTTCCAAGCGGTAGCTAAGCCTTTTGTTCCAAAAACAGACTGTGAAGTGAACTATGATGTCATAATTATCATGAGTGTTGCGTGCAGTTTCCTAATCTACATACTCTTGAGTACTGATAAACGTTTTGTGCGTGTTCAGTGATAGAATGTTGGATTGTTGTGAATTCATTTTTCAACTTTTTGTACTGCATCATAACAGTAAGCCCCATTCACGCGCATTTTGCATTGTAGCAACACATTTATTTAGTATTAATACTCAGCAACTTATACACTAACTCTATACACTTTTGCTGGTAAATTTTCTGTTTGCTTACTGTCGGTTTCTATGACATTAGCGTTTAACTTAACAGACTGATTAAAACATTTTCGTTACGTGTTGCACCAGTAGCGGAATTAAAACATAAAATACCAGGCCTTTCAAATGTAATGGAATGAAATTGTGCATTTGTGGCATGGGTGTACTTTGGTGATAGAAAATATATCGACCCAGTGCCGACATATTTTGCGGCCGTCCACCTGTCAGTACACTGCACTGTGCAACTCTAACGAACTCGAACTATTGCCTGTGACCTTCTCAGCTAAAAAATGGCACGCCGTTTACTCCTGCTCTGGTAAAAATTAACTCCCATTTTGTCTCTGTGCTTTTTTGTTTTCGACATGTGAGCCCGTAGGGGACAGACAGAGTGACGGCGGACGAGCAAGACCCATGTTGCGGCTTATTAAGACGGCCGCATAGTATTGCGTGTTAATACTGTGAACTGCAGGCGGCTCGCAACAGCATGGCTCAGGACGAGTTGTCAACAGAGCCGAGGACAGCGCTTGTGAACAGCACTGACGACGACCAGGCCAAGATTCAGAGTTATGAGGAAGCATTTCGACAGATTAAGGAAGCGACCGGAGTCTCTGGTACACAGGTCGGTGGTTTAATTTAGGCCTTAGTTACCTGTCAGCTTCACGCTTGCAAATTTAGACAGAGAACTTATGTAGAATTCTTCAGTTTATTTCGTGGCGGCATCAAGATGCTACGTCGAGTGGATGACTGAAGGAATAGGGAGCGGGATTGCGTAGACATATTTAGCATCTTAGGAAGATCTTATGAAAATTCCTAGGACGTGTTATGAATAAGGCCCGCCAGGCAGTGATTCTAATGTTGATTGCTGTGTTCATTTTGTGTTAGTTTTTATTATTTTTCGTTTCCGACTTTCAGTTATCTTTGGCGAATCCGTCGTTCTTCGCTGCAGTTGTCAGTTTTCGTTGTCGTTAACGGTGGAAATCTCACACTATGCAGGAAGTGGTGGCTCGGTTTGAGAACCAGGGCGAGACGCAGCGCCATCTGGAGGAGATCAAAGCTGAAAACGAACGGGTCATCAACCGCCTGACAGAGGAACGTGACCAACTGCAGACCGACTTCATTGCTCTCAAGTACTCCGGCGAAGCCAAACTTTCCAGGTTCTCTTCTGCGTTCACAGAGACGCTGAATACGCGGGAATGGTGGAAAACGCAGAACTGGAAATATTAATGATAGTTTTTCTGCACTATTGCTATGCATCCGCAAACTGCGTTGATTTCAAAATTCGTTGGCTTGCTACCTGTGCACGTGCCGTTCCCGTGTTTTCCAGTTCTTCGTTTTTCATTCCCACTTTTTCCGTCGCCCAGCATTTACTACTGTCAAGATAACTGGATAAACAAGATGCCGCAAGAAGGTGGCGACTAGGCCTAGTGGTAGCATCACTGGTCGCATCAGTGAAGTTACTCTATACGTTGAACCGGGTTAGTACTGAGATTTGCAGATATAACGTCCTAGTATTCAACCAAACCCTTTAGGATTATTAGTCTGGCCATTTTTTCCGTACCGTCTGCGGTAGGCAGGTACATGTACGGTAGACAAAACGAGAACCAGGGCCGGATTAAGACCAACCTGGGCCGGTTGCTGTTATTTATAAAAGGGCCTATTTGTTTCTGGCATTCAAGAGAGACCAAGAGGCCCATGACCCCGATATCGCCAATGCAAGTGATAACTGATAATCACCTCTTTTCTCTTTTCTCCTTCTCTTTTTTAGTTCTCTTTTTTCTTCTTTTTTTCTTTCCCTGTCTTTTGCCGCCTTCCCTTGTCCAGTTGCCCTTATCTCTTTTGCCTTAGTAGTAAACCCCTTACACCTGCGCTGCACTGCGGTTTCTAAGGTGTTGGTGCGGAGTCTCAGCCAAAGTCGAATTTGGTGCATTTTGGCCTTAAAGAACGACGTCTGATTGCAATAATTTTAATTAATTACGTACTAATCAACTGACGAAATTTAATGCATTTTAAACAATAAAGACAAATCGGGACCAAAGAGGGAGACAATCATCATAGGTGGGAGATAATTGACTTTGTGCGGGTGATGAGGCAAAATTGCGAGCGTCATCCACTCAGTGCAGGAGACTTGGCAGGCCTGTGTGATGTCGTCAATCTTACATAACAGGCATAGCTGTAGCCAAGAATTTATTTTTTGGGGCAGGGCTGGAAAACTGGTGTGAACAAAATTTTAATTTTTGAGGTTTTTTACAGAACGTAAAAACCTTTAAAGTCTAATTTTTAGGGTTTTAGGTTTTTTGTTTGTTCTGAAACTTATTACATGTTATATTATGTTTAATATTTTCATCGTGATTTTTGATTACTTTATCTTGCTATAAGCCTATAATTTGTTGAAAACAATGTGATTATGTGAGGGACAGGGCTTATAAAATGTTTTCCTGGGTCGTAATTTTGTGCACGGTGTTTATGAAAAGGTGCGTTTTTTGCCGTTTTCCAGCAAATTTCAGAAAAAAATGGGCGAATTTGCGACCTCCATTGAACGTTCAAAAGGAAAAAGTGTTTCAGCTTCAGGGGGGCTTTGCCCCCCTGACCCCCCGACCAGGGACTCTGCCC
>Ga0209367_1008328_pt1 | contig 14176 bp, 6 predicted proteins | sample WorMetLIZISLAND2_FD_187412 | JGI IMG/M metagenome (GOLD analysis project Ga0209367, IMG submission 187412) | Marine gutless worms symbiont microbial communities from Max Planck institute for Marine Microbiology, Germany - Olavius geniculatus... ... | reverse complement strand
ACAACTAAAATGACCGGCTGAGTAGGAATGCGAAAATGTTGGCTGTTGCGGCAAAAGTTGACTAAAAACCGTCGCCTCCAGTTTCTGCATGCGGTTAGTCATTCAGTCGGCGCTCATACGGAATCTTCACAGCCGTGTGACGACAACAGCAGCAGCAGCGAGGACGAGGCCAGTCAGGCGCCCGTGCCAGCAGTAACGACTTCAAAGGCGTCGGAATCGTCAGCTGCATCAACCTCTGACGACTGCTACGAAGTGTGCCTCGTGGCGCCACGTGCTGGCTTCGCATTGGTGCCGTGCGGACATGCGCGCTTCTGTGAACCGTGTGCCATGCGTGTGTCAGAAGACAATTAAAACAAACTGATACCTACAGTTCGTATAACATTCATAGTAACAAAAAAACTTAGTGAGCAGATACTCGAACATTGAAACAAGTCTCGCGATGTCCACCCTTGCTACATGGGTCTCACGTTGTCCAGTCTCGCGATGTCAGTCCCCACAATTTTGATGGTCTTGCGATGTCAGGTCTCGCGTTTTCAGTCGCCCCGGTTTAACCCCTACTTTTTCAGCACAAGACGCCGCTGCTGACGAAGTCGGCTTAAAGCAACAATAATGTCGGTTGTCACGCAATGATACTCGCTAGTCCCTATGATGCATTCTGTTAATAATAACGTTTGTCAGTTATATTGTCCGTCCGTCGCTCGGTGGAATATAGTATTAAGCACGATTATAAGTCTTAATAAATGTACAAAACATCAGTTTATACACTTGTTAATGGCAACATTTAAGTACTTGCACATCAAAAACAGCGAAAATTAAGCTACAAAAGGTGATATTGCCCGCATCATGCTGACTGTGTGTCAATGTGCTGCTGAATAATATCACATGTTGTAGCCTAATTTTTGCTGTTTTCGATGTGCAAGTCCTTAAATGTTGCCGTTAATGTTTTGTACATTTATATTTGCTGTTTTGTTAGTAAAATACTGTTTTTTCTACTGGTGATCAGTTACAAAGATATTGCGCTTTAGATATTTCTTACAGTAACCAAGCCGCTTATAACTGTTACTTACTACCTAATAACGTGACTGAACAAAGCAGACGACACTCGTCAAGCATGACGTCACCGCTGGCCTGCAAACTAATAGTGCACGCTTAATATAAGCCCGGAAAACACTTCAATAATGCTAATTTAAATAATAGTATTATTGCAGTTATTGGACCGTTGCGTAAAATGGCCGACCACAAACGTCTATAAAGTCGATTCAAACTATACAGTCTGAGCTCATCTCATATTTAACCGAGATCTGGCCAATTTTTGACAAAAATTCTACAAATTTCGTTGCCAAGACAACGAAAGTCAACCATGGTAGACTTACTAAAATTATTTATTTGTTCCACCCTCCAAACCCCTTGTTAGATGCAAGAATCTCGTAGATATCTCGTACATATGTCGAGTTACAGCCCATTTTGACCCAAATTTCGTTGCCATGGCAACGGGGATCGGTCGGGTAAAAGTGCGATTAGCAGCATTCAATGGTCCATCCCCGAAACGCCCTTACAGACGCAAAAATCTCGCATATATCGCTTACACAGACCTAATTATAGCCAATTTTGTCCCAGATTTTGTTGCCATGACAACAAGGGTCGGTGGGCGAAAATGCGATTGGTAGTATTCAATGGCCCATCTCCAAAACCCCCCTATAGACGCAAAAATCTCGCAAATATCTCATACACAGACCGCGTTATAGCTCTTTTTGTCCCAAATTTCGCTGCTATGGCAACGGGAGTGGATCGGGAGAAATGCGATTGGCAGCATTCAATGGCCCATCGAAAAACCCCCTATAGACGCAAAAATCTCGCATATATTTTTTACACAAAGCGAGTTATAGCCAATTTTGTGGCAAAATTTGTTGCCATGGCAACAGGGGCGATCGGGGGAAAATGCAATTGGCAGCATTCAATCTCCCATTCCCGAAACCCCCCTATAAACGCAAAAATCTCGCAGATATCTCTTACACAAGGCGAGTTATAGCCAATTTTGTCCCAAATTTCGTTGCCATGGCAACGGGGGTCGATGGGAGAAATGCAATTGGCAGCATTCAATGGCCCATTCCCGAGAATCCCCCAATAGACGCAAAAATCTCACAGATATCTTTTACACAAGCCGAGTTATAGCCCATTTTGTCCCAAATTTCGTTGCCATGGCAACTAGGGAGGGTCCAGGGTAAAATTAAATAACACCGTTAGATTGGCCATCCCTGAAAACCATACCCCAGAACCAAAAATTACGACTCTATTTTATACACAACCAAAGTTACGACCGTTTTAAGAATTGTTTAATTTTCCCCATAGGCTCTATTGTAATTTTTTTGGAATTTTTAAAATAAATACGTTAAATATTAATTCTCAAATTTTTTAACCCCCAAAAGGCACATCCTCTCGCAAGACCGCGTCGTTTGAGCCATCGCACGCAAAAATCCGCCGAAGGGTTTGACCTGTAGGTGAGTTTCTGAAAAAAAGGTATATGAATAGCTATAAAAAATTTTGCGTATATTTCACCTATTTGCCGAGCAGCCCCCCTTTGTGCAAGTTTACATGGAATTTCGCATGAGGGGTCATCTAGCCGACGTTATCAACCGTGCCAAATTTTATCTCAACCAGATCAGAGTTTTGATTCTGTGGGGGTCGAATTTTTGGCTTTCCCATAGGAAAGAAAATTCGCCGTTAAGACATGGCTTGAACTACCGTTCAGCCCGTGATAGACGTAGTACAATAGATAACTACTAGCCGTGCATAGATGCAACGTGGATAGGCATGCATGCAGCGGTAAATAGCAGTCTGAAAAAAAATCTACGTTTGAAACTTTTAGATTGCAAATTGTGATGTCTGGTCTTCGAACACTGAAACCTAATAAATCTAAACCTAAACCTAAGCGCCACTGAAGTCTTTTTAGCACATACTGGCGCTTTACAAGTCAGATTATTATTATTAGTAGTAGTAGTATGTTAGAGTTGTCTTAGTTTTCATGTTTCAGTTTTTTTCTTATTTTAGTTGTCTTTACTTCATTCATTTTTCGAATTTTTGTCAGTTTTACATTTAGGACTATTTCTATTCTCAGTATCTCTCATTTCATTTTTCTTTTAAACAATTCAGTTCTTTTTAGTTTATGTGCTAGATTAAACTGACAGTGTGTTTGTCAGTTTTCGAGTGCAAATTTTTCATTGTATTGTATTGTATTGTATTGTTTGAAGACTGGTCACGATATTATTAACGCCTCAGGGGACTAATTTACAGAAATTCGCAAGTTTCGTTTGTGGAAAATCTTGGGAAAACTCCAGACTTATGAAACAAATGCAATGTACAAAAAGTCGTAAAATAAAAGTACGAACAGTGCAATAAAACCTTGCGAAACATTTTCACTAAATTGCTGATTTGGGAAAACTTTAAAAATTTTTTTTTAAATTCAAGAAAATTTTCAGAAATCCTTGAGAAGTTTTGCTAATTATGCCCACAACATAGATCACAAAGAACGTCCTAACCAAAACTTTAGAAACTGGCATAAAGATAACTACCCAGTACGTAAAATCAGTTTAAGAACGTTCGCTGGTACGGTATTAAATGTTTTAAGGTTTCATTTGAAGGTGTTTACCAAATGCACCATACAGAAGATAAACAAAACTATATAAGGAAAATAAAATAAAGCAGCTCTGCGAAACAGGTTTAAATTTTCTGCAACTTCAAACAGACACATGACAAAGACACTTCAAGCAGACAGACAGAGATGACGTAATGAAAAGCGGTCTGAATTAGGAGAACCGCATATACAATGACGCAAATATATATACTCTACTCGCATGCAGAAACCTAGCAGAATGATAGAACTACACAGCACAGAAGTATGCCTAATACCCTGTTTACACGATCAAGCTGGCTCGACGAGCTGTTAGCTGGACGAGCCAGAGCTGTTTGCTCGATGTCTGCTCGACGTTTGCTCGATGGTGTAAATGGGGTATAAGTGATACATAAGTAAACCATGCACATGCAGCCGGAAGCATAGAAACCGAAGGGTGCCTGCAGAAAATGAAAGGTTCGCTCGCATGCGCGTCTATCATAAAGTCACGTGGACTATCGGATCTATTCTACGTGTTGGAATGGCATACGTCGCCCTTAGCCCTACCTTTTTCCGTGCTCCTTTTTGAAGGCGCCGCCATATTTGGTGCGGCTGCCGAGGATGTCGGTGATTTCCGGTATGAAGCTGGCAAACATTGCCTAAAGCAGCAGACAACATTGAGACAAGCCGTAGCCCGAGCGACAAACACAGAACACGTAATGCTGTGATCGCACGCATTGATTTCCTCCTTCGAGATGTTGTTCGAGCTTCTCGGTCGAAAAAATCGGACCCGTCAAACAACACGTCCGATGACGAGTCCGATTTTCTCGTCCGAGGTTTTGATGGGCGTCTTTTGGCTGACAGGCAGAAACTTCGGCCGAGGAAATCGGAAAGAATGAGCATGCACATTCCGGCCGATTTTCTCGGACGAGGTTTTTAAACCTCCGCGACGTTGGACAACACATCGGACGAGGAAATCGGCGCGTGTGGCCACGGCATAACACGTAACACAACGTAGCCAGTGCAGCAATAGCCCCAGACACGACACAGCCCAAGCCGTAGCAAAACTGAATTAACACTCGCTTGCTTTTCCTTCGCAACAAGGTGACCACCACTTCTTGTCTGAAAAAAAACCTCAAAAAGTCGTCTGCGAATTGCCAGAGATAAGTCTCATCACAAAAAAATGTGCGCCGTTAGCTTGTACGCATCTTTATTTGCCAATAAAATGAGACATCGATAACGCACTACATTGCCAGTTGTATTACTTTACTGTTGGACTTTTGCAATAACTGTTTAAGCCGGCGATCAGGCATGCCTTGACAAACGAATATTGATTAACTGACTGATTGATATCAGGCATATTCCGAAACTTGTAAACGGACACTGATGAAATTTTGTGGAGGGGTTGGACATCGCCCACGGAGGAAGTAAGCTTACTTAGATTTTGGTAAAAATTCGGATTTTTTTGCGGATTCTAAATCACTATTTACTTATCTACTAATTGACTTAGATAAGAGTGGCACAAAAAGTCACTGAAATGTCAATCTAGACCCTAATGTTGATTTTACAGTGTCCGGGAAGTGGTCACCAAGTTACAATATTATACTGTGCCAAGATCGTCCCAGTTCGGCCACACGATCTGTTTCCCGCAACACCAAGCAATAGCCACGACAACCACCACCACAACAACAGCCAGCGGCAACGACGGCCATATTGGATCGGTCCGCCATCTTGTTTCCGGCCTGTGTGGAGTTACCTCTTTCCATGTTCCTTCTTGTACGCTCCTCCATACTTGCTGCGAGTTCCAAGGATGTCCATTATCTCCGGTATAAAGCTAGCAAACATCGCCTGGTAACACCAGTTTATAATTATTAGGATTTTTAGCTGGCAAATTATTTTCTAATCTGATTTTCTTACGCTGTCGTACCGTTTTCAAAACTTTAACCGTTTTCGTTCAAATTATCAGAAAACATTTTTTTTTCTATTTACTGCTTTCGTTAATGTATTTTTTTTCAAACGGCACCTGTTACATCAGACAGTTTTTCGACATCATGTCAACACTGAAATTGCTGCCAGTGTCTTCGGTGTAGCGAGCTGTTTGTTGACAAAATTCATTCATCCACTCACAAAACACTTTGTAAACAGTCAACGCATCATTACATGAGCCTGCAAACAAGCAAAACGAAATTTCCCATAGGTCAATATTACATTCCGATATACCTCCGCTTTAACGCTGCAGAACAAAGCTATAGAAGCGTGACGAATCTGCGAATAGCTTTTCTTTCGACGTACCGCATGTGCTTATCCAAACGCGTAGGCTATCTTTTTTCAACTTGTTTTAAGTGTCGCGTTACTAAAAGACTACTAAGTCTACTGTATGTGCTACGTTTAAAGGCACGTACAGAATAAACGAAATAAACTAAAATGAAGTGAACCACACTGACATATTAGCTGCGTTTTGGATGCTTAACATGTTCGTGTTTGTTCACATATATGTATATTATAAATATGTTAATTTCGTGTCCAAGCTGGAGCACGAAAAACAAATTTACTAGTACATTGCTTCGATCAATCCAGAAAACAAAATCTTCTGAATTTTTCGTCTGCCGTACCGTCAGCAGAAGTTAAAACTATTAGCTAAACTATTGAAACTATAAAAATATTGGGTCAACATGCATAAATTAGCGTATTTGTAATATACTTATTTATAAACAAACACGAACGTGTTAAGCATCCAAAACGCAGCTATCACAGTTCAGTTCATTCAAGTCGCTTTGCGCACGCCTTCCATTAAGAAAAAGAGCGAAAAAATTCGAACCAATGCGCCGAGAATGAAGAAGACCATGAAGAATCGTCCGATTGGGCTGACGCAGACGATATCGCCGTAGCCTACTGTTGACATCGTGACCAGCGTGAAGTAAACACACTCCCAGTAGGTCGGCGGACCGTGACCGTCACGTTTCAAGTCAGGGAAAGAGTTCTCGACCTCGACGCAACATCACATAGACACCCAGAATATTAGAGATGTAGTCTAAAGTCCAAAGAAAAGTCCAACACTTGCTATGGCGCTTCTTACAGGAGATCAGAAAGCGCTTTACAATCTTGGAAGTGGCAGCTGATTGGCATCAGCTAATGATAACGCTGCGCAGTATGCGGCCCGCCTAAACGAACAATTGGACTTGCGGTTTGCAGCTAGCACACACGCCACCGCCCAAATCAGCCATACTAGGCCTTCATTCCGTAGCCCGTAAGCTACTACTCATTTCCCATCCCACTGAGGGTATGAGGCTGAGTGGGTTGAGCGACAACATGCAGAGTAGTAGGCCCTAGTTAGATGATACTTGTATTTTCCAGCAAGGTTTGCACGCTATACGTACACTCGTGATATACATCAGTGATACATCACTGATGTATTCAAAAATATCGAATGGATTTCATTTGTATCAGTAAAATTGACTGAAGGACAGATCTTCCAATATGTAAGATAGCTTATCTTTTGTACACGTTCTTATTCCAGCGCTCGTCAGTCGCCGTCCTACGCTTCAACGCGCCTTGCCATAGCTGACAAGTTCCCAATTTCTGAGCCCGCTGCGTGACCATTCCACGCACGATTTTCTTAATTTAACATTTCAGCCCTATGCAATCGAGTACCTTGGACGCTAAAAATAAATAAATATTTAATGATGATGACGATGACAATGACGATGAATAGCGGTTTTAATGAAATACTGACAAGATGAACAAAGCCTGCGCCAGTAAACCAGACACTGATGAGCGTGGAGACAAGCTGACACAGACGAATGCTGTTGGACGTCTTGAGAATGTTCAGATACTGAAGGACATCCGGTATTGTCATCAACCGCAAAGCGCGCGTGAACCGTAAACCTACAGCGCAATATGACGCTGTAAGCAAGGATTGACAAAAAATACCGGACATAAAATTACAAGACACGAAATTTCCTGACAAAGAAGATATCAGATAAAAATAGATTGCATTACAATGCAATGTGATTTTTTTCAAAACAACGTAAGAACAGTGAAGGCTAACGGTACTGCATGTTCTGTCATTGAAATAAATAAATGAATGAATAAATAAATAAATAAGCAAATAAACACCAGTCGAAGCAGCAAAAAGTAAGATGTATTGGTATATAATTACAGAATAATACGAAAAGCTTGAATAGCAATAACTAATGCAAATAATGCTAAATCTAACTCTACTAAATCTATTCAGCCGAGGTTCAGCTTTTAAGGTTTTTCAATTTTATGTCCTGCATTTTCACGTCCGACAATTGTGACGGTCCGTCATTTTCACATCTGTGATTTTGAGCACACAGACAGGCCAACAAACATAGACGAGCAAAATACGTAATGGGGTGTTTACACGATCGAGCAAACATCGAAGAGCTAGCTCGACGTTCTATGGTAATTAGCATGCTAATTAAGAGAGCAGGCGGGTTGTAATTGGAAGGCCTATATAACACGTGATCAGCTGTGGGCTAAGCCTAGGCTTACATTTGAGCCAGGGGCGGGGTTCCAATAGGCCTGCTTCAGCCAGCTCGAAGCTTGCTCGATGTTTGCTCGATCGTGTAAACACCCCATAAGCAACTACATTAGTAAAGCCTACACAGTTTCATGCAGCGAGCTAATATAAGCCTTGCTAACATAATACGTCGGCCCAGTGTCGATATATTTTGCGGCTGTCCGCCTATTGTTGCACAACAATAATACCCCGTTTACACGATCAAGCTGGCTCGACGAGCTGGCTATACGTTAGCTGGACGAGCCAGCTCAATGTTTGCTCGATGCTTGCTAGATGTCTGCACGACGTTTGCTCAATATCTGCTCCATGTTTGCTCGATTGTGTAGACGGGGTATAACTTTAATCTCCAAACGTATATAACTTTCATCTTTCAGCGTTGATCTTTGACTTTTTAACCATAAACTGGCACCACGTGGGCGAACTCCACCAAGTCTTTGCAGTGCTCTGAATGCCTATATTCTCCACTTCTACATAAACTACTTTCACCACAAAGTTGGCTTTTTTGGGTAGACCTAAATTTTTTCGTTTTTGAGCTATAACAAGCAGACAGACAGACGGACGGACGGACGAGCAAGACCCGCAATGCGACCAATTATATGACGGCTGAATCCAAGCCGTTGTGGACCTGCGGTAAAACGTGTTGTAGTCTACAAAATGCTGCACAAATTTTCATAATCAGTAACAGCTGTCTAGCAGTTTTAGAAGTAATAGTATTAGGCCGTAGTAAACTGACCGAGCCAGTTTCGGTTGAGATAAATAGCGACAAACGACGGCGGAATTGTGAAGTAGTCGACCAGTGAAAATAACTCAATCAAGAAAGACAGCTTCTCCGACGCCGCGATAAACTAACAAACGCACACATAAACACACATTATACAGATAAATGCGGCCGGAAAACCTAGATAGGCCTATTTGGAAAAGTCATCAGCGGTTTGAGATGAGGCAAAAATAAAAAAAAACGTAAAAAAAACGTTTTTTTACATCTATGATGCGTACATACCCGGATGAAGAAGTAGATCATGAAGAAGACGTTGAACGCGAGGTCGACCTGCTGGGTGGTGCTGTTCGCCCACTTCTCACAAGATTCCACAGACTCACTGCATTAACATCAACACAGACATATACATTGATTACAAGAAACCCAGCTGTTGCTCGGAAGGGCCGACCGTTTCTGAGATACGGCGACTAATAAGTTAAAACCTTGCATCAAATACTGCAGCCAAACCGCTGCACATAGAAGCATGGTTACTATTGACACCTATAGGAAGTCGTCGCCCTGTCCAACGGCACATCGCCGACCCATCAAAAACAAACCGTCCATCGCCGACCCCCTACAACTTACCGTTTAGCCACAATAGCGCGTAACGCCACGTACTGACCTTTAAGGTCATCCAAAGTTAATAATTTTCATGTCATCTGAAATGCAATATGCGACTTCCTATTAGTAATCAATAGCATAGAAACCAAGACCCTATCTGTCACTGTTTAGCCACAATACATTTGATACAAACGAACAGACAGACGACAGACACCTAGTGGCAAAAGGCCAGACCTTTAAGTTTAACGTTCTGTCCAAAAAATCGAAATTTTGACCCCCAGGAAAGAGACATTAGGGTCATTGGCTTCGTGGGTTGAAAAAGTATAGAGGCTAGGCAGGAAGTTGCCATTTTCCGACAGACGCTGCGCATTTGCGTCAGAAAACATTATGGGGGCTCAAAATTTAACTTTGAACAAAGATCTTTCTAAATAAGAAATTTCAGTCACGAATTTAGCTTCTTAAGACGAACTTTTCCGACAAGATTTTTTTCCAAATTTTTCAACGGCGTAAAATTTACGGGGAAAGCAGTTGCCTTGCCGATCTCTTCTCGACCACGACGCTACTGCTTGCAACAGCCCAAATTCCATTACGCCGACTTTTACCGAAAATTCCACGCAGAGAAAGTTGCAAACACAAAGTATCTTGACATGTCGAGACGGTTGCGACAAAGACCGTGACATTTCCGCGACGAATCTTTGTCGCAAATTCGACGTAAACGTAATGGAATTTAAACTACAGCTTTCTGCGGTCACAAGACCGTGCAGAGTGAAGCAAGATTGCACTTGGCCCCAACGGTTGCTAACCAAAAGATAGAAGAAGAAGAAGGAAAAGAAGAAGTGCTACAGTCGGCAAACGGTCAATTCCGGTCCAAAGTGCTAACCTATGGAACAAACTTCATCTAACATCACCACTGGACCGTCGCTGTCGATCTTCAGACAGCGTCTCGAGACTTTACTGTTTGGCCGTTCATATCCAGACCTACTGACACTTTACTGATGCGGTCCTGGAAATAACGCTTACTCGTATAGGCGGAATCGCTCTTGCAGCGCAAGCGAATCCGCCTATTGCAACACGTGTCTCCGTCTGTCATCTGTCTGTCTGTCGTCTGTGACAATCGTGCACTCTGCTTTCTGGGTTCGACAAATTTAGATGCCATTTGGCAGATACACGCGTGGGGTCCAACGACACGTTGTGTCAGATGGGGGTCGCTGATCCTAAAGGGAAACATTCAAAATATTTGGAGGTCAAACAGTCCCCTCTAAGCCAGAACATGTAATTGCAAATTGCGGCCAAACCGTCATTCCTATATGCTGCCACCTGACGAACGCAAACAAGGAGTTGAATGGACTTGCCAGAGCGATTCCGTTTTTTATCAAATTAGTCTGGTCTTAGTTATTCAGGACTCTCTATGATGATGATATGATGACGATCATATAGGAGTCCAGGGTTGCTTGCGGAGCATTTCCGCCGCTGTTCGACGGACCCGGCTAATTCGGCCGGCTTCCGGTGTGAGACGACCACGTGACTACGTGAGGTCAGGTACCCGTATCACGTGACAAGTCAACTAAATCACGGCACGGCCCCAGCCCGTCAGCGGCCGGTCCATACGACTTCGGTCACCGCGGCGCGGGCGCACTAAGTAATATTTTATGACTTCGCGGGCGAGGGAGCCCGCGGTCGGGCTGGGGGAGAAATAAATAGGAAGGAAGAAGAGGGGAGTGAGAGTGGATGGGTGGGTAGATTTTGGGGGACAGGACGGAGCGATTAGGCGTACGTGACGTGCAGGCTGGCGCAGGTGACGCCAAGGTGCGTGATGGGAATTGCTATGACTAGCGGCGTCTAGGGCTGGGCTATCCGATTAAAAAGATTACACGAGTAGTCACTCGGTTAGTAACTTAACGAATACTCAAGTACTCGCATAATGAATTAAGTCAGCAAGCATTGTAATTTTAAAAACTTTCAAAATTTTTTTTCACGTGTTTTCCGTTGATTTTTTACTGCCAATCCTGGGGTTTGTGACCGCGGTTTTATGACAAGACCAGTCTCAAAAAGACCTAAATCGGCCTCTGCACGTTTTTGTCTTAGTGTTGGTCCTAACATTTTAATTTTGCTTTTAACAAGAGATACAAAAAATTTGAACTAATGCTCACGAGACGCGTGAAAGCCTATAGCAGTTCCGGTTCAGTAGTTTAGCTGAAAATTGGGGTGTTCACGCTAAGTTAATATACAAATACCAAATTCTCTATCTAGATCGCATACCGGTAACGATAGTACCGTGGTGCCACTTTGTAAATGATTCAGATTTGTATCGCAGCCCGAAATCGCTAAAAAAATCCATAAACCCCCTATTTTGGCGTTCAAGATCATTCAAGGTCATTGAATTTAGCGCCAATCGAGAGCCAGTATACGACTTCCTATTAGTGATTAATAGTAATCTAGGCCATATCTCTCACCGCTACTGAGCTACAGTGACTTATTAGCCAAAAATCGCAAATTTTGTTCAACCCTCTCTCATTTGGCGCCCTCGTTCGGGTGACTCCCTCCGAATTTATGGAAAAGCTTTAGGGTTTCTAAAACTAGAGTCTTCCGGGCAGCCGACGGTGGAGATTTGGTAATTCTAGCTTGCACCGTTTTTGACTGATCCACCCGTGTGGCAGACAGACAGACGGACGGACGGACGGACGGACGGACAGAATTACGATGGCTAAGACGCGCTGAAAGCAGTAGCTGCTTTCGCGGGTAAAAAGAATAGCCTAATGTCAGTTATTTATTTGCATTGAGCAGTCAGTTAGCTTGAGCAAGTTGTTAATCTACTGCGTGCTGAAATCAACTCCGTCTGCTACCCTCAGTGGGATGGAACGGAAAATAAGTAGTAGCTTGCAGGCTACGGGGTGAAGGCTTAGTGTGGCTAATTGGGGCGGCGGTATGCCTGCTAGCTCCAAACCGCGGGTCCAATAATTATTGTTCGCTTACGCGGGCAATGAATGGCCGCATAGTGTGCTGCGGTATCATTAGCTCATGCCAATCAGCTGCCACTTCCGAGATTGTAAAAGCACTTCTGGTCTTGAGTCTGTCTCATGTAAAAAGCGTTATAGCAGGTACCGGACCTTTACCTTTTTGCTTTGTAGTAAGAATCAGAAACATTGTAACTTGGATATTTTCAAAAAAGACAGTAGGCAAACATTACTCGAGTACAATTATTTCGAAATCGAATAAGTTGAATGCTCGACCGGCGCATCACTAATGCGCACGCCATGCAGACGCGTAGATAGGTACACAATATCCAAGCAGCAGCTTTCCACACCTTGATAACACGGGACATCACATCCGCACATAGAGTGGTCACTTCCTGAGTACCTCGCTTCATAACTCTGAATGATAATAACTTAGGTCCACTCAGATGGATGCAAGTATCCCAGGCTTTAGTCGCAAACCTTCATGCGCAGGTGGGATTTAAGCTGAAGAGGAGTACCACAAAATAGGATGCCACAAGTTAGAGGTTTTAATCGGACATCAGAGCTCTATATACATTTTATGGACGAAGAAAGAAGTAACAAGGAAGTATTAAAAGGCAGGGAATATATCCAAACATCTTACACTAATAAAACAAATACGTCAACGGCAGCTTGCTTTCATGGGGCACGTGTTGAACGAAGACATGGTCTAGAGAATTTAGCGGTAACGGAAAGGATAGATGGAAGGAAAGCGAGGGGGCGTCAGAGACAGAAGTATCTGGACAGCTTATGAGAATCATGATCAGCCCAACAGAGCTCATCAGGGCTTCAGAGGACCGACTGCTCTGGCAGCGCATGGTCGCGAACGTCGTCGACGACGCCACGGCAACATGACATGGCATGAGGCGACGTGTCGAAGGCTTCTGCCGCATCTGAAATGAATCAAATCAGATTAATCAAATCAGCTAATAGAAGCAAAACTGCGTAGGCTTGTAACTATGAATTCAGTTAAGCCCAAATTCCATTACGCCGACTTTCACCGAAACTTACCGCTGACTTCCATCCTTGACTTTTTGAACTAAAAATACACTGCCAGGCCGGTTTAACTCATGCCGTATAATATTGACAACGTTCACTCGGATTTTGGTCTTCTCATTGTCGTGTGGTCGGGCAAGGGTGAAGCAATCCTTGGATTTTAGGCTGTCAGAGAATTGTCAGAAATTTTTTGTGGAAAAATTATCGTTTAAAAATGCAAAAAAATGTGGAGCTGAAAACCCGTCATTTTGGGAACACTTAAGAGCACAACTAAAATTCTGAGCGTTCGTAATCTCTTCTGCCGGAAATTTTCAGTGTCTGTGGAAAAACTGCAACTTTCTGCTCCGCCTTTTTGACCCACGACGCCACTGGTTTTTCTAAGTATTTTCTTTTTAAGTTTCTTTTTGAGTCTCTCTGTATACATGGTACAGACAGACTGAGGCTGCGTTCACACAGACACGAGTACTGTACGGGTACCCCGTATACGAGTTCCGGCAAACACGAGTTTGCATGTATTTCAAAGGCGGCCGTTCACATACGTACGAGTACGGGTTACCTGTAAATTTCACTTGTACGAGTAGTTTCTGTGCATGTCGTGTTTTTATCCAACTCGTAGAAAGTTAACTACCCGTAAATAGCATTAATATAATGTACAAAAGCTGTAGCGCATATTTGACGTCACGACTGACGTCATCGTAAAATTGTTCATCGTTAGAGAT
>Ga0209367_1008327_pt1 | contig 14176 bp, 12 predicted proteins | sample WorMetLIZISLAND2_FD_187412 | JGI IMG/M metagenome (GOLD analysis project Ga0209367, IMG submission 187412) | Marine gutless worms symbiont microbial communities from Max Planck institute for Marine Microbiology, Germany - Olavius geniculatus... ... | reverse complement strand
GCAAAAATAAACATGTAGAAACGCAATTTCGAACAAAATATTTCATGATGAGTATTTCTACGACATTGTTTGGCAAGATTTCGCATGCTAGCTTATTTATTACTGGCCAGCTGCGGAACCCTTGGCAGATGCTCGCGGAACCCGGTTGAAAAACACTGACATATATCATCAAATTTCCATTCCAGCAGTATCCTGGGAGATATTTTAGGGCCTCTCCTACCCCAAGGTGGCTATGGGAAAGTAGGCCAGTTGAACAGAATCTGAGATTGTGTTTTAGTGCTTTATTGTGAGTCAATATTTGTATTTTGTACCAACTCACTGTTTGATTTTCTTAGCCATTGCAATTCTGTCTGTCCGTCTGTCTGTCACACAGGTGGATCAGTCAAACACGGTGCATGCTAGGTTCACCAAATTTTCACCGTCGGCTGCCTGGAAGACTAGTTTCAGGAACCGCAAAGCCTTTCCATAAATTCGAAGGGGGTCACCCCGAACGAGGGTGCTAAGTGAGAGGGGGTAGGTAAAATTTACGATTTTTGGCCAATAAGTCGCTGTATCTCAGTAACGGTGCGAGATAGGGCCTAGGTTACTATTAATCACTAATAGGAAGTCGTACACTGGCTCTCGATTGGCGCCAAATTCAATGACCTTGAATGTCAAAATAGCGGGTTTTATGGATTTTATTGGTGATTTCGGGCTGCGACACAAATCTATATCATTCACAAGGTGGCGCCATGGAACTATCGTTATGCAATCAAGATAGAGAATTTGGTATTTGTATATTAACTTAGCGTGAACACCCCAATTTTCAGCTAAACTACTGAACCAGAACTGCTATAGGCTTTCGCGCGTCTCGTGAGCATTAGCTCAAATTTCTTGTTATTTACTATTTCATACCTGGCATGCAACCCTCTAAGACAGTATCAACCTTCAACTTTTGTTAAGTATCAATGTCCTTTATCTTTGACTAGCAGAAATCAACTGATGAATGCTGACATGTAAGCAGCCAGTGTGAGGGAACGTTTAACTAGCATTGTATGATAATTTGACAATGGTTTACGATACGTCTGTTTCAATAACAGTTACATCTTGACCTATTTTACATAGAAGTTGATGATGCGTTTCGTGACTTAAAATGTGTTTTGTGATGAGCTCCGCATGCATAGTTGAGTTTGAGAGCCCTAAACTTTGCCATACTCTGTCGGGTGGGATGTAAAACCCTACTCACTCAGCACTCACTCACCCCCTGAACTTTAGGATAATGTATTACTGCAGATGATGCCCTATGTCCATACAGAGTTATGTGGATGCAGAGGTGTATATTAACGTTTGTTTTATTATCTATACAATGATTGTTTGTATTTTAGTTACTGATCGAAGCACCGGTCGTGTTGGTGCGCCACTGACATGCAATGAAGTGATGTTGGTTGACTGGGCTGAAGGTAAACTCGAACTCCTTGCATTGCTTTATTTACGTGCAGCAGAAGGCTTGCCAGCCAGCATTCTAAAATGCAAAATAAGTCAACTTTTAAAGGAAACTTTTTTTTGGCAGTTTGATAATTTTTGGCATTATTTTTTTTAATTTAGCATAAAGTTTTTTAGTTTGGCTGTAACGCTGAATTTTGGCATCAGTTTGGCATTAATTTGCTAGTAACGAATGATTCTGTCATGGTTGACATTGTTGAAAATTTGGAATTTATAACAGTGAAATACATTGTATTATCGTGAGTGAAATATTTTGTATTTTAGCCAAATTGAGTTGGCAGCCTGATGCACCAATGGAATTCATTTGTGAATAAAACAACACAAGGTTCACTGATGCATGATGTAGACATGCATTCTGTTTTCTCTTTAGTGCTTTGAAGCTGGGGTTTCATGGGGCTTGTGAAAAGATTTATCTCAGTGCAGCTGAGGCTCTGCAGAGTCATACAGAGTTAATAAGGTGGACGAGTATAAGAAATGTTTTTTCTGAATTCAAAAAAAGTAATATTTTGTCTTGTTTTTTTTTTTTAAATCTGTTCAGCATTTATCTATTGAGCGAAATTTGGATGACTTCAGACTTGACCGCGAATATCTCCGGAACGGATGGAAATATCCAAGCTAAGTTATTGACTGCGATGCCTCCCGCAGCATTCCATAGGGGGCCGAAATATTTTTTTGTCTGAAAAAGTTGATTTGGTGGGTAAACATTGGTAGCGTAAAAAAGTCTGGTGAACTTTGGTCCACTAACCGCAGCATGTACGCTACTAATGTTTACCCATCAAATCAACTTTTTCAGGAAACCATATTTTGGCCCCATAGGGAATGCTGCACTCTGAAATTTTCACACGTGCTAGAGAATGACCAAGACTTGCTAGCACGTACCCACCGGGGATGGCAGTTTCCCCAACAATTTTTTACAAAAAGGGGTCAAAAATTGCCTTAACATGTAGCATATTAGTCTCTATAACTTTGGAGCTAAGGGGAATAGCATCATGAAACTTTACCACATGATGTGCCACTAGGTAGGGGTGATAACTCTTGTACAACTTTTAGAGGGAACTGTCACCTTAAAATTTGGGAGGGCAAAAAACATCCAAAATTTGGCACGATTTAGGACAATTTTCGACTTTGACCGCGAATATCTCTGGAACGGGTGGAGATATCGACAAGCGATGAATGGTGTTATTAACTACGATTTCTCCCGCATTGAACAAAAAAATGGCAAACTTTGGTCCACTAACACCAGAGATTATGGGGCTAGTGTTTACTCACCTTAAGTTGACAGTGTGTGTTCTGTGTATGCTAATGCATTTGAGTTCGGGCCACGTGACTTTTTGCTACGAGAGGAATTTCAACCCTATAAGCTTTCCAACCCCATTTGGATTTATGGTTGGGCAGTCTCGAGTTAGGCTTCGCTTCCAATTTTTAGTTTAGTTATCTCATAAATTGTAGTGTGGATGTTTTACAGCAATGTTTATGGTGCTGGCTTTTGCAGGTAACTATAGAACGACTGACATGCCGTACCCTCGCGGTGAGGTCTGGTTGGGTGGCGGCAACGTTGCAGTCGGCTATTACAACAACGACGACAAGACTGCTACAGACTTTCACGTAATTAACGGCCAGCGATGGTTTGCAACGGGTGACATTGGGCGCTTTGAGGCCGGTGGATGCCTGCGCATTATAGGCAAGTGACGTTTCATGTACGCAGAAAAAATTAACGATATTGTACTTTTGGATGTTATATTCTATCTTTTTGCTGTGCTGGCCTTTAGGGTCAATTCTTACAGTTTTTGGCATGTTGGGTCATATCGTCATTTGAGTCAAACTTTAACCCCGATTGCTTATTGCGTTAGGGAGCTACAGGTGCTTCAGTTCTCGTGTTTACCATTGATTTCACTTATCATGCCCTGGTAATCGTGTTATGCACAAACGTGCTACTCTGTGATAGCTAAGGTAGAAGGCCGAGTTGACCTGGCTGGTTGGTTACTTAACGAGAATCCCGAGATTGTTTACCTCTCCACAGAAGTGACCCATCCAAATACCAATCGTGTCTGGCATGGTATATTGTGTCTTCATTGATCCAATGTTGATCCATTGCATGTCGATGCTGGCAACGTCTGTAGATCGCAAGAAAGATCTGGTGAAGCTGCAGGCCGGTGAGTACGTGTCCCTGGCTAAGGTTGAGACGTCGCTGAAGCTGTGTTCTCTGATCGACAACCTGTGTCTGTACGCGGACAGCAGCAAGATGTTTACTGTTGCTCTCGTTGTGCCGAACCGCAAGAACCTCGAAGCTCTTGCGCAAATGATTGGCATTGCCAACGACGTTCACTGGCCAGAACTCTGTGATCACATGGCTATTGAGAAGGAAGTTCTGTCACAGCTACAGGCTCACGGTCTCAAATGTAATTACTGATTTTTATTTCTTCTCGAATACTGTACTTTTGTAGCAGATTTAATACTATTGTGGTACATATTCTAACTGCAGGTTGTACTGCTTTCTCTTATGATCATTGACCAAAGTGTTAATTTGTGATATTTTATTTCATGTTATTATTGATGTAGAAAGTTAAATGATTAAATGTATAGTGCAGTTCAATACTTTTGCTTCCGCTTAGCATTTTGTAAATGATATTTGATTTATAATTGTTTGGATTATAAGTGAATATCTTATAGCTAGAGACAGTTGAATATAGAATAAGAAAAGAATTCTGTACTGTCAATGTCACATATGTAGTGGTTCAGAGTAAATTGAATGCACAAGTAAAATTTAACAACCCAACTGTTGATGCTGTGTGATTGATTTGACGGCTGTACTTGGTTCCAGCGTGCTTGAACTATGGCCGTAATCAGCACTGTGAATGACCAAAAGTCCTAAAACTATAGGCTTCAAGATGAGGCTCTTAACTATAAAGACCACAGTCTCAACAACACATCCATGACCATAAGTGCTTAAACATGTTTGATAAGATACACTGGGGTAAAACTGGAGATGGTCACTGTTGACTCTGTGTAATTTTGAGTCTGCACACGTTTGACGAGATGAAATTGAACAAACCAGAACAATTCATTTTGTATTACTGCCGTTCGCGCGGACTCCTGCGATAAAATAAAACTTTTCTGCAAGTTAATATAACAGTTAACGGAGTTGATGGTAACTGTCTGCAGTAGTTTTAGTTTGTTTTATTTCATATCGTCTCTCATCTGAGCATCTTAATACACGTTTATGGCAGTCGGGTGGTTTCTGTTTGTCAGGTAAGCTGGAGAAATTTGAGCTGCCGCAGAAAGTGAAGCTGGTAACAGAGGCCTGGACTCCGGACACTGGACTTGTGACAGAGGCATTCAAGCTGAGGCGAAAGAACATTGAAAATCATTACCAGAAAGATATCATGCGCATGTATGCGTAATGGCCATCAGCCGCTGGAGCTAAAAAATACTGAGAGCTATATGACAGAAGCTAGAGGACATATAGCTAGTCTTGGTGTTTATAATAATCTGTAGCTACAATGGACTCTAACTGTGTCTTCTTGATACATTTTTTTTGTTTTGTCGTAGTCCCTGTTTTGCTGTTATATAGTGTTTTGGCAGTTGAATATACTATTGAAGGATCTGTAGGGGCCAGTTCCAGCATTGATTCTGTAAGCCGATTCTCTACAACTGTATGTTTGTTCCATTTACTGCACATATTGTATCTGCTAGGCTGTTGCAGTTTTACATTTGTCATTTTTTGCATGTTAATTAATTACAGCTCACTATGTCAAATCTAAGAACGGTTTCTAGTTTTGGGCTATGCTCACACAATGTGTTTGGGTATTTTTTTTGCATGTTTGTCAGTTTTGCAGTGTGAGTAGGGGTGCTTTGCACCAGTTTCGTTCAACTTTGAACCTGGGTCAAATATGAATATGAACCTGGTTCAGCCATAAATTACGTTGGATCAAAGCAGTTCAAGCGTTGATCTCCGTTCAATTCTGAACTGCCATCTGACCACCGATCAAATTTTGATCTTGATTCAAATCTGATGATCTGGATATTCTGGATCTGGATATATTCGTTTTATGTTCTCTTTGTGCTTGATAAATTAACAAATAGATGAATAAATCACATTTTTCATTTCGATGTATCGTTGCTACATTAACCAAACGATCGAACCCTAATCACAGCAACAAAGACTCATTCATATCGATTTAGAAGGCATTAAATTCAATTATACTTGTGATCTAGATATGTTACATTTGTGCTATATCTGTTTTCTGTGGTCTTTTTGCTGGATAAATTAATTAATGGATAAATAAACAGCATTCTAGCATGCCGATGCACAGTTGCTATGCTAAACTTTGTTCAACTTTTGATCTAGATTCAGCTGAACCAAGATCATGAACGACATTGGTGCAAAACTTTTATGTTTTAGTCCAGATTCACGTTAGTCACAATGATAGAAAATATGTTACGTGTTAAATGATTGTGTTTTTAAAGTATTTTCACTGTTTTGGTTGTCTCTGACTGATCGGCTAGGCCAATGATGTGCCATTTAGTGTGATGAAAAGTTTTTGTTGCAAGATGGTAACAGCGTTTTGGCATCGTTGTTAAGTGCCATTGTTAAAGTAGTTTTCTGTTTGGTGACCATTGATTTTTTTTATAATTCAACTGGAATTATTAGACAGCATTTAACTATTAGTATGCAGTTTTAAACTTTGTTGAATTTAAAGCTTTTTGTTTATCAACTGTTATTGTCGAGTCTTATTGACACTGAATTTTAGATTGGTTTAAGGAACAGTAATGACAGTGGAACACAGGATGCTTATTGCTCAGTCATGTCACGTACTGAACGTGTGTTGTAGCTCATAGTATTTTTTTCGTCATTTTCCACTACAGTAAGGCATAAAACCAGTGATGAGGCAAACTGTAGCAGTTAAAATTGATTGTTGAAACGTTTAACGGTATTATTGTGTGAATAATTGCAGTGTGCAGTGCTCCGTCATGAAGTTGCACTAGGGCAGCTTTATTTTCTGCCACGTTGTTGCGTGAGCGTTTCAACTGATGAGTTCTGTGTAAGTGAATGCAGGGTATCTCGCACAAATCGTCATTCCTCGTATTGTCATAATTTGTTCAGCTTCTGTGTGATACTGTCAAAGCAGCCAATTTATGTTGATTTGCCTAACTAACCTAACTAATAATTTAAGTGTAACCTAACTAACTAAAATTCTGGTAGGTCGATGTCGAGTTCTTGCTTAATAAATGCAGTGGAATACACAGGCTGGTTTGGGAGTTTGCACCTTTGAGGATAGAAAAAATTTCCAGAAAAAATTGTAGTGTAGTGCTATATTAAAGCACACGAACTTGTGTTGTTTTCTATTACGTGCTCTTCAGTGAATAAGGTTTTGCGTTTTGTATCTTGCGTGTTATTTTTTGACGTCAGAATGTATTTGGCAGCCGGCCTCTTGAAATTTGAATCACCCACTGCAAAAATGTGTGAGCTAATATAATCATTGGTATCGAATGTGATAATATATAATTGCAACAAGAGTGGTTGATCGTAGTCATGGCAACCACTCTTGGTGCATTGGTGTTGTCAGGAAAAGTGTTGTGCCAAAATAGATTCATTGTTTGGAAAGACTTGCTTTATTGATGGGAAGATTTTAAGCACAAAAACGGCAGAGTGCTTAGCGTTAAAAGTGTTTCGTCTGTAATTTTTGAAGGGTATACAACTTGGCTGTTACTAATTGCAGTTTGTGGCAGTGGGTTATTGGCATGTTTTTGGGACATTGGTGATGAGAGTCGACAAGTGTTTGCTGTTTGAATATATAAAAATCTCTCTGTTATGTCTGTACAAAACTGCAGTTTATACACACATTACTGGCCACGTGCAGTGACTAACACATCAAACACAGCAGAAGTTATTTTATCTGCCATTTTGACCAAGTGTCGGCGTGCTGCTGAATATGTGTAAGCTAGTGTTGCACAATACATCATCTTTCAGTGAATATACTGGACTGCTGCTGCTGCCTCTGAGTCTGATATAGTGTTATGTGTTGTACTGGACATGTGTTTGTGCTATACAGCGTTCTAGCTGTTTGTATGCTGTATACTAGGGATTGCAACCAAACTTCTTGGTCCAAGACTGTGTTGTCAGTTTTGGTAAGTCAAAAAATGTGTGGTTCTGAAACTTTGCATCCGCACAGTGTCCACTGTGTCTGGTTCTGTTTGTTACATAGGCGTTAAGGCTTTGCAGTGAGGATGGCCTAGAGTCGCCTTTTCGTGGTGGAACCAACAACCGGCTAGTTTGCCTGCTGTCGTAGGAACACTGACAACAAGCCTTCGCATGGCATGTCGACGTCTGTACCTGACGACAGTCCGTCCAGCACAACAGCTGCAAACGACTCCACATTGCCCTCCCTCCCTCACTCATTTCATATCGTCTCCAACATCGTCAAATGTCACTTCCTCAACTTTGATGATGCACGACAAAAAAGGCTATTACAACAACAACAGCAACAATGGCCTACAACAAAATTGACCTTGGCCTAATGCTACAGGCCTATGACTCGACTTTATGGTTCTGCCCTTGGCCTCAGTCCCAATATTTTGGCCTCATTTGATGTCACTGATTTGTGGTGGCTGGAGCTGATCTGGGCTGGATGGACTTTGAAAACCCAGCTGTTTTCTGCTTGAAGTAAAATGTTGAGTTGCAATTCCTATGGTGCACCGGTGCTGTACATATGTATATGTTGCTAAGAACTGTTTGTTGTGCATTTAGTCATTGTCAGTATGTTTGCCTCAGTCTTACAGTCGGCTACAAATCTGCATGTTTCTACGGCATATAATGCCATTTACTGTGAGTTCAGAATTTTCTTCAGTATTCAATGCAGTCATTCAAGCTGGTAATCTCATTTGTCAGTCCAGAGTAGATTGCTTCGGTTAACAGAACTGTTGCGTTTTGGCAGTGCTGTGACAAGTGGCACGTGTTTGCTTGTTTACAATAATCATTTCAGTATAATTCTCAAACAATATTAACAGCCTATTTGGGTACAAACACAGACACAAACCACTGTGGCAGACTATGAAGTTTCTTGCCCAGAACAAGTTTAATAACCGTGCTTGTCTAGTTCAGGTAGCGATGATGATGTGATTTACATTGCCTGTGCTGGTTGATATTCAGGATATTATTGTGGTAGGGCTAAATTATATTGTTGCCATTTTGGCTGCTGTTTATTCTTTGTATTTGGAGTTGTGGCTGGAAACTGGTACAAGATAATGATGTGTAAACAATGCCATTCTAAGCTTTGAGCTTTGTGAACGGTGCATATTCTTTGCAGTATTTGACAATTTATGGCTGCAGCTGTGCATTTGTACACTCAATAGTATCATCAAGAGTACTGTCTCAATTTTTTGGTAGCTTCATACTTTGTGAAGTATTTGCAGTCATCCAGTTCTGAAGTATTATGAATTTATTGTCACTATGAGAAGTTTTGTTTGCATTTGATTTCTTGTTGTTGTTTTTGTCAATAGCAGGAGCTGGGAAGATCAGTCTCCTAAACGAACCATAGTGTCTTGAGTGGGGCCTCTTAGTCTCTCCTTTTATGCCATTCAATACAGCAACATTAACACAAACATAAGCAAAAAGTGTACAAGGTCATCATATATAACCCTGCAACGGCTACCCCATAAACTTACTAGTGAAAACAACTGACCAGAGTAATTTGGTATGACAAGAAATTGCTGATTGCTGCCCCGCACCTGGTGAATCATAAGTAGGCAATGGCATATTTTACCTGAGGAGGTAGAACCCCCAGAGGTCTATGTGTGCTTCAGTTTTTGTTTAATCGTTTTGTTTAATCGTTTTTTTTTCCAGAGTTACTTCCAGGATGGTCGGTGTGAAACGCATCAGTAATCGGAGCATAGCCAAGAGTGCAGTGTCAGATGATTGCCCTTCTTTTGCTAAATCAACAACATCATTAGGTTCATTGTGATAATAACAATGCAATTTTTTCAAAGTGCCATAACGTGCTAACGTGTTCCAATGTAGAAAAACGAAATTACCAGGTACCAGTGTAATACATGTAGTCCATAAAGGAATGTTTTGATCATAAAAACCCCAGTCAGTTATGTAACAAAAAAGTTCGTCTGATACATGATACACAGCTGGCAGCAACATCACTCCTGGTCTACCAGATAACTCGTACATGAATCAGGTATAAGCTTAGGCACAATCACAGAGGCACAATCACAATGGAACCATACAACTAATATGCATGATCACAGGCAAACTGGAACAGCAGTGTCATGGGACACAAAAGTTTGGGTGCAAAAACTTGCAGTTTTCCAAGACTAGTGCAAATTTCTGTTGTCTAGATTACATATGCTCAAAAGTTGAACTTTGCTCATGAATTCCCCACCCCGGATGGGATGGGGATAATCAGCCTCAAATTTTGTTATTTTTTGCAAGAAAATTTCCCCCACCATGATGCTACTGAACCAGAATTAGTTCAGTATAAATGTTCCCAAAAGCGAGACTCGCTGGACGGAATGTGCAAGGCCACGTTGAAACTTGAAGCCTTAGGTATTGCAGTACGTTAAGCATGCACTTATGGTACATTTACTATGCATAAACTGAATGACAAGCTGATACATACAATGACGGTATCATTTACTTGTTCACCAATATTCCGCAAACTTACTAGCATAACATTCTGATCTTAATTTTTGCCTTTAAACACGATGCCTCAGATTTATAAAACCAGGGGCCAGTGTCACTTATGTTTCACGAATATAGCGAGCCACACATATTATTGGTAAAGGTGACCTGTGAGCGATCTTTTAAAGGTAGGTTTGAATGAAAAGAATAATGGAAATCTGAAGCAAATTATTTTTGCACAACAGTTTCCTTCCTTACATTATGCACTGGTTATTACGTTATGCTTCGTAAATAACACAACACATTGTGGTGGCGAAAAAATTTAGATCACAAACAGTGGGATTCTTCATTAACTTAATGAAAATCCATCACTGAAAATAGTAATTCTGTAGACCAAAAAGATGAGGAATACATGAAATTTTTGGGAGAGTAATTTTGGTTGAATCTGACAATTTATCGGACAATAATTTCAGCAGATTTACAATTAAGCAGTCTCACAAAAGATTGAATGCATCACAGCATTTTTGAAAAATATATTGTCAATGCCAATACAAAACATATAAAATCGCATTCAGATGAAGATAACCTACAATAAACAGCTGCAGTTGGAATGTAGATGACATCCATGTTCATTCAACATATGTAAATATCTGTGTAAACAACCACACATTTACAATTTCACTCCACAGTAATCAGGGCTAAATTCACAAAACATCTTAGGACATTTTTGCGACAATTTTATGACATTCTGCACACGTATGCCAATGTGCTAATTCACAAAACATCATACGACAATTTTGCGACAAAAATCTTACGATCACTTTTTAGGTGTCTTACGACATTCCAAATTATATGATTCCAACGTCATCCATCAAGAAAAGCTTTGTATCTATTTATAAGACCTTTAATTCAATTATACTCATAATCTAGAAATGTCACATTTATACTATATCTGTTTTGCGAGGTCTTTTTGCTGGATAAATTAATTAATGAATAAATAAACAGCACTTTGCATTGGCGATGGACCGTTGCTACGCCGTAGCCATGTAAACACATATCTTGACAACGGACATAGAATAAAAAATAATACAATGTAGTGTTGTGCGGTGCGACAAATGAATTGACGATAATGACTCAAATATCGCGATACTTGATATAGTACCACAGTACCAAAATAAAACTGCATAGTCACTGCTGTCCATCGGTGATTGGTACGCCTTCGTGAAAAGTTACGATCACTAAAGATAAATTCTGTGAATTCATTTACGACATGTCGTAAGATAATCTTATGACATCTTAAATATCGAGTTATGATAATTTTATGACATGTCTTACGACATGTCTTACGACAATGTTTGTGAATCGGGCTCCAGCTCTATATACGTTCACCCATTCAAAGAAAAAAACACTAATGTCAGTGGCATCGTGGATGGGGGTAGGGGAGCAAATAACACTTCCCCCCAAAAATTTTTGGCTGTTGGAAAACTGTTGGAAAATGTGCTTGTCAAAACATTTTCATCCTGAAATGCAAAACTAGGTTGAAAATCCCCCATTTAAAGAAACTTTGGTGCAAAATTGAAATTTTAGTATGCGTAATCTCTTCTGTTTAAAACCTGCAGCTGTCAGAATTCTGTTGGAAATTTGTAGCATCTGTCAGATGAAAATTGCATCTTCTTGCCCCACGACGCCACTGATTAATGCGTACCGGAAATATCAGATATATAAGGAACAGACAATATTCACCATACAATTGAAGTAAAACAAAAACAACTAGAAAAGCAGTCAGAAACCGCAGACCTACGCCAAGTGCTTGTCAGATTGTAACGTAGATTTCACCTACCGTTAATGTTGCGAAGTATTCTTCGATTACCGAATTAAAACACTAGAAAACTCTGTGCGACAACTTTAAAAGACATTTTGTTCAGCCTGTCCGACGAAAATAAACAAGCGGAAGTTTTGAGTGCGTTTCAAACTATAGTTGCAATTTCTACGTTGACCTAGTTCTATGTGACCTAAAAAAAACCTTGATTCGACACAACATTGCCCCATTTAAAGCAATGTTAACGAAAATTTCAAAGTTTCCGGATCACCCCAAAATTGAATCACTGGTAGTTTTTGCTATTCCCGACATTCCCAGAAAATTTCGGAAAGATCCGTCCATAACTTTTTGAGTTACCTTGCTGATACACAGACAAACAAACAAACAAAGTCTGGCAAAGACATAACCTCCTTGGCGGAGGTAATAAAAACATCTCAGTATTCATACTGTTCAGTAAACAAGTAAAAATCTTAACTTCTGCTCAACGCCATAACAAAATGCTGATTGCTTGCAAACATGCAGACAATTAGTCCATAAAAACATCAACAGCACAAAAAAAGGTCACTGCAGTAAGTGTAACAGGAGATCGGCACAAAACCTCAGCACTGCACTGCAAACAGCACTCTGGATACGTGCATTAATTCCATACCAGAAGCCACAGAAATCTGAGATCGAAAACTGATAGTAACGCAATACAAACTGTACCCAATTCATACACTGCTAAACAAGAATATGTAAAATTAACCAAAATAACAACGAAACACAGACAAAATCACTCAGTTTATTTCTAGTGAGTCAATTTTTTAGAATTACTGCAGGTTATAACAGTCTCCAAAATTAAACTTATCTGAATTGCAGAGGCTGCATCTTACAGGGCTGGAAGACCTTCCTGTCATTTAACACCACTGACAGCAATAATGCACCAATAGAGGAAAGTAACATGTTTAACAATCAGACGAAAAGTGACACAACATAACAGATCAAAAAATACACACAACAGATGCAAAAAACAGAAACTGTCTATCAATGTGCTGATGGCATCATCACCATAAAAATGACACAAACAATAGTCAAATCGATAACAAATGAAGACAACACAGTGCTTTTCTTTGCAGCAGCAGATGCTGGCGAACTCGGTGGAGCATGTGTAGTGTTAGGATTGAAATGCCAGAGATCATTTATACGCACCCTGGCCACACCATCTCCCGAGCCCGACACTTCATCTCCCGATGTTTCGCCACTGCCATTGTCATCATCTCCTAACAAAATAATATTACAATAAGAGAAAAAGGCACTGATCTGTTTCTTTAGCCCTCAGCCAGACACCAGCTTACACTGCAAGAGCATGGAGACAGGGCTAGAGCATTATGAGGTGTGTCACTGTGCCTGCTTAGTGTTTAAGCCCCAGCTTTTGCTGACCAATGACTAGTACTCATTGCACCTACCCATGGAGGAATGGCCAGGCTGAGTTGGCCATGGTAAATACTTTCAAATTATCACGGAATACAAAACAAATTATCTTTCAGCCTGTGGCTCTGGAAACTTCGGATCCAATCAACAAGTCAGCAATAAAGTTAACAGAAGACTTGGGCTGCAAGATTTCAACCATTTCAGAGGGCTTATTTTTGTTTCAGCAGCTGTTGGTCCTACTACAGTGCTTCAAAGCCATACCTGTTAATGAGTTTTTATGTGCGAAAGCAGCTACTGCTTTCAGCGCATCTTAGCAATTCTGTCCATCTGTCTGTCCACCACATGGGTGGATCAGTCAAAAATGGTGCAAGCTAGGATCACCAAATTTTCACCGTCGGCTGCCTGGAAAACTCTAGTTTCATGAACCATAAAGCTTTTCCACAAATTCGAAGTGGGTCACCCCAAACCAAAGTGCTAAATGAAAAGAGGTGGGAAAAACTTGCGATTTTTAGCCAATAAGTCACTGTATCTCAATAATGATGCGAGACAGGGCCTAGATTACTATTAATCACTAATAAAAAGTCGTACACTGGCTCTCGATTGCCACCAAATGACCCAGATTTCACATGTCTCGTGAGCATTAGCTCAAATTTCTTGTTTTATAAGCAACACACTGGTCATCCCAGTAGTTTTTAATGTTTAGCTTAGTTTAGCTTCTCTTGCACCATCTCTCTCTGTGTCTCACTGTTCTCCAGCTGATCACTTTGCTATCTTCACTAAACTGTCTGTTGCACCAACTCCACTACCTCCTCCTACACTTCATTCATTCCGCCGCCTTC
>Ga0209367_1008326_pt1 | contig 14176 bp, 2 predicted proteins | sample WorMetLIZISLAND2_FD_187412 | JGI IMG/M metagenome (GOLD analysis project Ga0209367, IMG submission 187412) | Marine gutless worms symbiont microbial communities from Max Planck institute for Marine Microbiology, Germany - Olavius geniculatus... ... | reverse complement strand
TTCAATGCATTTGTTAATGTGATAATAACGCATCATTAATATTGCTGATATTGTAGGTGGACTACATTGAGTGGGTGACTGGAATGCTGACCGACAAACTTGTGTGTGTGTCACAGGACTGTGACAGTAGCTACAAAATGGCAACAAAACAATTTTTAATTAGCTGAATATTACTCGATCGTCAGATAACTGCGGTTTAATGGAATAATGGAACTCCTGCTTCACAGAATTAAGCAAACTTACATATGTGCGTTAATTTTTTTAGCGTGTGTCAATTTTTTAAAGGTGTGTTAATTTATTAACATGTTAATTCGACAGCTCTGATATGACCACAATAAGTGACCAGAATGCACATCACCTGGACAAATTCACCTGTGTCACCACATCGCTATGACCATGGCTAAGTTATTTGACACAGACATTCGCATACTTTGCATAGGCTGGTAAACTGATATTATTTGCTCATCTGGTAAAAATTAAAAAAACATGCCATCACATTTACGGGAGCGAGTAAGTAATTTTAGCAAGTGACTATGTGCAGGCAACTCTGTACACTAAATGTACAGGCAAACAGCAAAGCTGTCAGCTGACTAGTTACTGATTATGGATGGTAAGCTTTTGCCTTGCAGTATCATTTAGAGTTAAGTTGAGGTTAAGTTTAGAATTAGGGTTAGGGTCAGAGGGTGGCACTGAATACTGAAAAGTACCAAAAACTTTTTTAGTAGTTTTTGGTACCGAAAACCTAACCCTAACTCTAAACAAAAACTATGGAAAACAAGTTGGTTGTTTTCGGTTTTAAATGCTACCAATCAAAGATGAGACTTGGGGTCGGCATATCATGTGAAAAGTTCTCGGATACAAAAATTCCATGAATCGTGTCAGACACGGTTAAAGTGAGCCAATTTGCTGTGCAACATGTTGTACAAGAAATCTACAACAAATCAAATCCAGTTGAATTTGAGCCTAAACACGGACGACGGATGTTGGCGTCACGCTGTTACGCGGTTGCTGTCCCACGTTATTGACATGTCCTCTGACACGCCCTCTTAGTGCGTTTCTGCATATGACGCAACAGCCAATAAGCGGCCGCTTGTAAACAGATGTGCTGTTTTATAAAATACACACTAAACATATAAGCTACCGAATATCAACAGTATAATGCTAGAACGTTTTCTTTTCACATTATTTTACACAACTTTACACTTCACAATTCCCAAAGACTATTTATTTTAATCGCTGGCGCACGGTCTGTCTAAAATAGGGATGCGCGAAACGGTTAATTTGCTAACAGTTTAATAGCATGTGCAACATTAGACTGTGGTTTCGAGTCGACCGTTCGATGTTCCAGGGCCAAAGGCCAGCATTTTTAAAGCAAAATGGTCTTCAGTGCATCAAAAACATGACCAGGGCGTTATCTGGTATATTCGACCAAAGCCTTTAATTCGCGATTAAGGCCAAGGCCACTAAGTGAGTAAGTGCGTATAAGTATGACAATCTACTACCGTGAAAGCGTAAAATTGCCAACTTGGTTTTATTCGAACAGTAATTGACTATAAAAATGTTCAGACAAACATAACTTCACTGTTTCATACTAGTTTCTTCAACAGTTACGAGTGACAGCCATAAGACTAAAGACGACAGCAAAAACTTTTTAAAAAGATCAACATAGTTGCAGTGTTACTTGGACTACTGGGAAGCAAGACGTCCAGGCACAAAGCCAAAGCCACTATAGTCTATATTTCTGTCCACTCCTTCAAGTCGAGCACAGACTGAGACCTCAAGAACCCCACCCTGAATCCACAATTGCCAAATTTATCATTATCAGGGACAGAATGCCTGCAGCCTGTATGTTTTCGTTTTCGACCAGCGGAGTCGGCTGTACAGGCGTGCCGCGTAGGCAGTAATGGGGTGTTTACACCCCATAACTGAGCAGAACCGCTGAAACGCAGTCAAGCGAGTGACGCTAGCCTACAAGCCTGCAGCAGCAGCACTGCAGCAGCAGCCAGCATACCAGCAGCACTTGAGCTATTTTTAGTGCAAATATGCCAGTGACGTCAAAGAACTTTCTGGAGCGCGGTAACCCCCATCGAGGAAGTATCGACACTGCCGAGTCGACACGTATTACCATAAAAATTTGCTGCTTAACAACGCTCTCTGTCAATTATTTGCAATTTTTTTGAATGCAGTCAATTTCTCACTTGCTGGTAGTTGTAATGCGTAAAGATGCTTTTGTTATTTTCTCATGATTAAGTCAGACGAAATCGAAACGACGATACGACACAGTGCCGAAGTAAACGTGCTGATGTGCCGAAGAAGGTTCTGGTAACTTCTGGAAATCTGTTTACATTATTAAGATGTGAATGGGCAAGTGCGCTTGATTCAGTTTTGATGGCCGTTGTTAGACCTTTACTCCGCTGTCATCTCTGATCTGTTGCACTACTGAATAGATTGTTCTTCGTTCGCCATGGGCAAAGACTACTACAAAATCCTGGGCGTCGAAAAGTCGGCGTCGGACGACGAGATAAAGAAGGCGTACCGCAAGATGGCTCTCAAGTACCACCCGGACAAGAACAAGTCTCCGGGCGCCGAGGAAAAGTTCAAAGAAATCGCCGAGGCGTACGACGTCTTAAGCGATCCGAAAAAGCGGAAACTGTTCGATCAGTTCGGCGAGGAGGGTCTGAAGGGTGGCATGGGAGGCGGATCGGCTCCTGGCGGGCCAGGTGGCGGCACTGGCGGCTACACGTACACGTTCCAAGGCGACCCCAGGGAGATGTTTCGCATGTTTTTCGGCGGCGACGGCGTCGGTGGCGACGACGATCCGTTCGGTGGCATGTTGGGCGGCATGTTTGGTGGTGGCCTGGGTGGCACGTCAAGAGTGTTCTTCAGCCAGAACGGCATGGGCGCCGGCCACGAGCAGATGGACATAGACGGTGATCCATTCGGAGGGTTGCGGAACAGGCGGACTGGCAGTTTCCGTGAGCGTGGTCAGAAGCGCCAAGACCCAACGATTACTCATGATTTGCCGGTGTCACTGGAAGACGTGCTGCACGGAAGAACGAAGAAGATGAAGGTCACGCGGAAAGTTGTGTCAGATGACGGCCAGAGCCTTCGCACGGAAGAGAAGATATTGTCGATCGACGTGCGACCTGGCTGGAAGGCTGGTACTCGGATCACATTTCCGCGGGAGGGTGACCAGATACCAGGCTCGATTCCTGCCGATGTCGTCTTCGTCGTTCGGGACAAGCCGCATCCGCAGTTTGTGCGCGATGGCTCCGACATCAAGTACCGTGCAAAGATCGGCTTATGGGAGGTATGTATCGTTTGTTTTACTGCATGACATATCTTATTTTATTTATCCCACAGTCTTTGTCATATTGTTTGCAGTTATATTGAAGTTTGTGTGTTTTGAATTGAAGTTGGTAGTAAATATTTTAGACTTCTCACTAATTATGTAAATACTTTTTAGTCAGCATTGTATTGTTATTTTCAAACATTGTGATAGCTTTTTAATATTCAAACTTTAGTGGCCTTTTCTTTTGTTACAACTTCTGTGTAGATGTAGTTAACCGTAACGTTTGATAGCTTTTCCGTTACTGTCAATATCACTATTTCTTTTTACCAGGATATTACTGGGAGGTATATGATAGGAATTATATCAAATAGGAATAATCTAAACAAGTAAGGCATTTGGAATGCTCAAACCTCCACTGATGCCCAAAATCAGTAATTCATGTGTGTTAAAGAGCTGTCAATTTTTTTGGTTGGGTTGTTGGGCTGCAGCACTATATTCGGTGTGCCTTTGCCCAGACTGGCAGTAGTGAAGATTCTGTCAGTCCTATTTTGGTTCAGATCACAACCGAAATCTGTTCACCTCAAAGTTGCCTATGTCTCACCTTACCAAAAAAAATTCAGCCAAGTCCACCTGTAAATTTTGGGTAATAACACTGATTAACAAATCAACCTGTAAATAAATAAATTCAAGGGATCACATAACGTCTTTGGTGAAGGTAATTATTCGGTGATGCATTTAGATTTAAGAAATTGAAGTTGCATTAATTAAATATCTTTTTTTTCTTTGCAGTGGTATAAAATCTGTTGTTGTCATTTGCAGGCACTGATTGGCAGCACGGTGAATGTACCGACACTCGCTGGCCGAACAGTTCAGCTCCAGATGGGTGACTCGGTAGTGCATCCTGGAATGATTCGACGAATCCACGGAGAGGGTCTTCCATATCCGAAGCAGCCGACGAAACGTGGAGATCTTGTCGTGGAATTTGACGTCCAGTTCCCTAACAAGCTGTCGCCAAACGTTTGCAACAAACTTGCCGACTTGTTGCCACCGCAGCGGATGTGATGACTGTAATTTTTTTGTTAGACATTTTTCATATCTTTCTGGTTTTTATTTATTTTCAGTGTTCAGGTGCTGTCATATTGTGTTATGCACTGTTAGCTGTGTCAACCGTTTTATATTAACCAGTTATTTTAACCATGTCATATTTTATGTATTATTGCATCTGGTGTTGACCACATCATTAATGCTTTTATAGGTATAGGTTTCTGCTACTTGAGTTGCTATAGCGTTCTCTGTGCATGTAAATTGTGTATGTCTGTACATTTTGTCCATGGGTTGTCATAATAGTGCAAGACAGCCGGCCTTAGAGCTGGCAAGTGTGACTTTTATCGGCTGTTTTTACAGGGTGGGCCAGAAAAAAATGTGACACTTTGCCTTTGTTCATATCTTTGTCAATTATTGACCGATTTTCAAAATTCTTTCGCTGGCACTCTGTGGACAATTTGTGATAATGTGATTATTATAGATCCCACCACACCTTAAATGCTTCTTTACACTACTTTGTGAAATATCAATGAAATATGCATACATAACGATAATAACAAACAGACATTTTGGTAAAATTGAAAAAAAACACTTCAGACCAACATTGCAGTGAATGGTCTGTATAATACTAGACTCTGTGGGTATAACACAGTCTAGTGTCATACAAATCATTTATTGCAATGTTGGTCTGAAGCATTATCGTTAGTTTTCCCTTACTTTTATATTTCACAATGTAGTGTAGAAACGCATTTACCATGTGGTGGGATATATAATAATCACATTATTGCAAATTATCTGCAGAGTGTGCTAGTGCAAGAATTTTGAAAATTGGTCAATAACTGGCAAAGATATGGACAAAAGTAAAGTGGCACATTTTTTATGGCCCACGGTGTAGTTAAGCTACATTATTATGCGGCCATTCTGAAGGGTGCATTGTGCTTCTTGCTTATCCATCTGCACCCTATGGGCTTTTGACTCGAAAAAAAGCGTGGAAAAACTAAAATTGGTGTGAACATTTCTCAGAGAAGGAATAATCGACATGTCAATTTTCAGGTCAAAAGGTTAAAGTCAAGGTCACTGGATGTGAAAACCTTCCAAAAATGACAGGTATATTGCGTCGTTGTTTACTAGTCAGCCCAGGCACTCCAGGCACTTATTTATAGTTGACTTTTAAAGTAAGTGTTGGGTGGATGTCCGCATAATATGTCAGCACTGGCTAGCATTTTTTCTAGTTTCAGTCTTGGTTGCATAATACATTGTGATCTGATATGCTGGGATGACTTTGTTAATGCAAATATTATTATGTTTATTTGCTACACAATTGTCACTTGATGTTTTTAAATTTTTAACTATTAAAATGACAAAGGACCAGTGGCATAGCCAGAAATTTTAGTTAGGAAGGGCCTTGTCTACCCTTTTTCTTCTATCCCTTTTCCAAGATTCCTACAGGTTAGGGAAAACGGGAAAATGTCAGGGAATTTGTGTTGTCAGGGAAATGTCAGGGAAAAATATTATTTTTGAAAAGTTACGGAAAATGATCTTGGATCATGCAGACTGCAGATAACTGTGATTTTTTGCATATCCAAATATTAAAAAGCAGGCAAATTTGCAGCTTACATTGAACGTTCAAAAGCTAAACGTGTTTCAGTTTCAGGGGGGCTTTCCCCCCTGACCTCCCGACCAGGGCCTCTGTTGTTTGCATATTGCTCTATTAATGCCGTTTCATTACTTAATACCATTTATGACATTTGTGCGATAGGGTTATTGTTTCGATAATGTCAGGGAAATCGTCATTCCATGACTGGAAAAGTCAGGGAAAAGTCGGAATTTTGCTACAAAAAAACCTGTAGGAACCCTGCTTTCCCCTTTTCGTCCCTTCCCTTTTTCTCTTTCTTACCCTTCCCCTCTCTTCCCCTGTCCTCCTTTTTCTCTGTCCTTTTTTTAGAAGTAGGACCCCTTAAAATCCAGCTAGGGAGTCTGGGGGAATGCTGTAAGCTCCCCATCTGCTATGCCACTGCAAAAGATCAAAGCCACTGACATGCCACAGTAAAATTAGAATATATATCAACGAGTGAGTGCAAAGGCACATAGAGAGAACATAAGATGAACTTAACTTAAATGAAACACACTGAAATAAGAGAGCAATATAATTTCATATCAGTTTGGTGCATTTCTGTCGCTCTGAACACACCTTTATATTTACTAATATAGAGACCTAGGTTGCAAAATTGAAGTACTTAACATGTTGACTGCCAACTTCCCCATGGGGTCGATGCAAAAAGCTCCCCCAGCGACCCCCCGGGGTGGACAGATTTTTCATCCCAAAATTCTGTTCTTTTTCGGAATTTTTAGGCTGTCCACTGTACAACGTTAAAATGCACGTGTATCTGTATGAGTTCTGTTGTTTAGGTGATGCTAAAAACTGAAACGGAACTAGTTGTCTGCAATTTACAGTGTTAGATTTTTTCACATCTTCATGGACTATTATAAACATTTAATGAACATCTAACTGTGTTCATATGAAGTATACTGTAATTCAAATGTTATAAACAGACTGTGTAATATTTCAATATGCCTAAATTTTAGTTGTTACTGTGTAAAATATGAGTAGTCAGAAATAGAGAGCAAGTAAAAAATTGCGCAATCAAGTTGCATGTTACATTTGGTACAAAACAACAATCCAAACTTTAAAACTACTTTTAAAATTGCCACAGTGGCAGTATACTGTCAAAGAAATAATCATTTATTATAAAATAAGATTTAAAAAACGTCAGACCCAAAACATGTACGCAAAACACGTACATGTATAATAGACATGCAGTCATCTGCTAAAACTCCCATGTTACTGGTTGCTACAGGCTCATCTGAGAGTGCTTCAATACGTCTGCATCGCCCATGGGATGACTGAAATAACTTTGATTGAAATACTGCATGGGGAGACGATTTGTGTCAAATATACAGTTGATGCAAAAGAGAGTTAAAGTTAGTGCCTTATGAGCTGACACTGTGTGTCATCCATGGGTACGACACAACTCACAACACGGGAACACCCCATGGGGGAGACAATAAATAGCACCCACGGGGATGACAGACAAGTTCATTCCAAGGAGCTGATAAATTGAGTATCAGCCATGGGGTTGACAAAATATCATAAGTTACTAACGTACAAACGTACCCGTGGGGTTGACATGTCTGCCGCATGGGTTTCTTGTTGCTGTCATTAATACTGTCAGCCCCATGAGGCATACATTTGTCTACCCCATGGGGTTAAGCCATAGCGTCTATTTATAGATGAGTTCGTCCACCCCATGGGCCCTCGCAGTCAACACACTGACAGAAATGAAATGAAAATGAACTAAAATGAAAGCCGTGCGATGAGGCTTTCATTTTAGTTCATCTCATCTTATTTCATTTTGTATCATTTCAATTGGAATCAGATCGGTACACTTTTAGTGAGTCATGTACATCAATAAGTCCCACAAGAGAATGCAGCAGACTAACTATAAGCGTGTTTCAAACTAAGATACAGCAAACAGCAGAGTAAATATTTAGTGGAACTTTGCTGCAAAATTTAAACCGTGGCAATATTTATAAACGTAAACACACATTTATTGTAAGTGCCTATTATTTGGCCCACCATGACGAGCAAAGCACCAATGCTAGGGTCTATACGTCTTTTTACGCGCGAAAGCAGCTACTGCTTTCAGCGCGTCTTAGCCATCGCAATTCTGTGTCTGTCTGTCCTCCGTCGGATGGGTGGATCAGTCAAAAACGGTGCAAGCTAGGATCACCAAATCTTCACCTTCGGCTGCCTGGAAGACTCTAGTTTCAGGAACCGTAAAGCTTTTCAATAAATTCAAAGGGGGTCACCCTGAACGAGGGCGCTAAATGAGAGGGGGTGGGCAAAATGTGCAATTTTTGGCCAATAAGTCGCTGTATCTCAGTAACGGTGCGAGATAGGGTTTAGGTTACTATTAATCACTAATAGGAAGTCGTACACTGGCTCTGGATTGGCGCCAAATTAAATGACCTTGAATGACCTTGAACGCCAAAATAGGGGCTTTATGGATTTTTGGCGATTTTGGGCTGCGACATAAGTCTATATAATTTACAAGGTGGCGCCACGCTACTATCGTTATGCGATCCGGATAGAGAATTTGGTATTTGTATATTAACTTAGCGTGAACACCTCAATTTTCAGCTAAACTACTGAACTAGAACTGCTATAGGCTTTCGCGCGTCTCGTGAGCATTAGCTCAAGTTCCTTGTATTAGCTGTGTTTATGGGAATTGCTCCAATGTGGGTAGGCCTGTGTCAAGTATTTAGAAAAAGAGAGTGAACTTGTACAAATGTTAAGAGAGGGAACGAGTCGTGTCTGATCTGACGATGTGTCTCTCGCACAGTGAACAATAGCAGTACGTGACAGGAAGCATTAGTAAAGAGTACCAAAGCATTCGGCACACTTTTTACGCGCAACAGCAGCTACTGATGTAGCGCGTCTTAGCCATCGCAGTTCTGTCTGTCTGTCTGTCCGTCACACGGTTGGATCAGTCAAAAACGGTGCCAGCTAGGATCACCAAATCTTCACTATCGGCTGCTTGGAAGACTCTAGTTTCAGGATCAGTAAAGCTTTTCCATAAATTGGAAAGAGATCTCCCGAACGAAGGCGCTGAATGACAGAGGGGTAGGGAAAATTTGCGATTTCCACCCGATATGGCGTTAGCTAAGCGAGACAGGTCACGCCCTTTGGAGAGTACGAATAAACACTATAGATAATTAGGCCTAGCCGCCGGTCGTCTGGCGCCCTATGGCGACTGTGAAAGAAACATGGTTTCTAGGATGGGTGAACTTAGATTTTGTTTTACTGGGCTTTCAAACATGCACCGCTGTTGCGCGTTTCCCTTTGCATTAGCTGGGCTTTTCTTGTTCACTTTTAGATATAAACCTTTAATTTAACAAGTAATTTGAGCAAAGCTCATGAGACGCGCGACGGCCTAGCAGTTACTGCTCGCAGGTTGTCTTGGTCTATCTCCATCCATTTCGTCGCAATTCACTCTTGAAATCTGCGCCGCAGCCACATATTGCAGAAAACACTAAAAAAACCCATTTTGGGGGTTCAAAGTCATTTGAGGTCATCGATGTTGACACCACTAAAAAGCTAGCTTGTCACTATTGTTTGTTATGATAAGCAACAATGCAGCATGTCTGTGCCTATCTGCAACTGTTTTCACGCTACACGAGCCAATAGCGGCAAATAACCACTTTTTAAGGGGGTATCCGTCTTTGACGCCCGCCTGCGCAGGCCTCCTTGAACTTAGGGGGTCGAGACTTAGACTGCTAAAATCCACGTTTAATGCTGAAAATTTTATACGCAGATTGTCTTGGTCTATCTCCAGCTATTTCGTCGCAATTCACTGTTGAAATGTGCACTGCAAACAAAAACTGCGAAAAAATTACCGAAACCCCTCTTTTGGGGGTTCAAGGTCGTTCAAGGTCATCGATGTTGACAAATCTAAAAAGCCCGTGCTTGTTATGACGTGCAGCAAGTAGGTACGTACCTATCTGCAACCGTTTTCACACTATAAAAGTTAATAGCGGCAAAATAACGTTTTTAGAGGAAGTACCCCTCGTTGACGCCTTCATTCGAGGGGAATTCCCACAACCACTGGCACGAAATTTTGTCACGATAAACTAAAGTCCTTGTGACAGCCAACGGTGAAAATCTCGTGATTTTAGCTTGCGACGTTCTTACACAATACCGCCGTGTGACGGATCGACGGACAAACGGACGCCCAGACGATGGCTAAGACGCGCGAAGCATCACATGCTGTCGCGCGTAAAAGACGCAAGATAAAAGGACTGAGTCTCTGGATGATGATGATTGTTGTTTAGCATTGCTTTCAAGTCTTTTAGGCGTTTATCTAGGACTGGACGCATAATACAGAATCGACAATCAAGACCAGACGAAGTCAGTATCATCCCTACTGAAGCTAATACAATACGTGAAGAAACAACAGCGACTAAAGCGTGGTTTGCATTTAGTGTAGCCTAATGCACGCAGCGAACGGAAGAAAGTAGGCCACGCAAGCAGACAATGTTAAATATAAAAAATAAATTGTAATCTCTTAATAGGAAACCCTTCACTGTCACAGAGATACGGAGCGTCACCTGCCATATGGTATCACACTATTACTTGTCACCGGCCGACACAGGTGAACATGTCCCACCTTAATCTTTGCCAGAGAGGCCGGTTATCCCGGAGGGATAGAAGGCTGAGTTGGCATTGGTGTTGGTTAGGCCTATATATCGAGATAGTTTGCCTCTCTGCAGACAGTGACCCATTCAAGTATAACCACTTGATAGTGACCCGACCGGGAGTCGAACCCACGGCCTCACGATCGTAATTCAGACATCCTATCGTTATAGCACACCAATTTACAATAAGTCTTATGATATGCAGGACTTTACGGAAACCAATATCAAACAATTTCTGAAACACTTTGATATTACTGACCCTATCAAAAAGGCTTTAGTTGCATTTTAAGCTGCCGTGTAAACAGAACTACCACGCGTAACAAAATCCTTTACATAGCCTACTAAGAGCAAATTGCATGATTGCATCCGAGATTCTTTTAAACTCGTACCGCAAATGTAATAATTGATATGATCTTTAATTGATTAGCCTATGCTTAAGAAATATAAAAAACAAACCTTTTACAACCTAAAATTTGGACGTTTGTGTTATTTTTTTAGTTTTTGTAAGTTCAAAAACTTTCAGTTTTCGAACATATTTTCCAGCTCTGCTATGCCTAGGCCTACAGATGAGTTATAACATTGTTATGACACTGAGTTGACAGTATGGCAAACTATATACGGCATTATAATAATACTCGTCCATTGGCCAGCGAAGTTTCTCCATCGCGGCTCCTGTCGTCTGGAACGCGCTTCCACCTGATCTACGTTCACCGCAGACAGTCACAAACAGTTCCGATCTAAGCTGAAAACCTATCTTTTCAGACAAGTCTACACTGCATGATTCCTCTGAGAACGTTGTTGAAGAGTGTAACCCTGTAACTGTAACTGTAACTGTAATTATAGCGGTGACTATATTTGGAACTAGGCCTACCGCTAGCATTACAGGATTGCTGCTGCATTGCAGCCGTCTTAAGCGGCGGGACTTGAGACGAGGCGATTACCGTTGTCCATCTATCCGTCTGTCAGTCCGATCTCTTCATCTATGTCAGCCCACTTGCTGTCCGTCTCCGAGACGCAGTGGCCCACGTCCTTTGTCTGTTAGTGATGCGTCGGTGTTTAAAATATCGATCTGTTAACTGCACGGATCGACCCGTCCTCGAGCGCTTCACCGCGATCTAAGTTCATGGAGTTTGTCGTCGACGTTACCGTTGTCACGGGTCGCCGCCATGCCGCCCTGTCCTGCGTGTGTCGCTTTGTCATCCAACGCTACAGCCTATAGCAGTTCTGTTCCAGTGCGTAATGCTCCCTTTCAAGGTCGTTCAAGGTCAATGATGTTCGATCGTGTCATGTGAAAGGGCTTTATGCGACTTCCTTGTATTCATTAATAGAAACTTCGCCCTATCTGTCACTGTTTCGGAAATAAAACGTACCGTTTAGCCACGATATCGTGTACTGACCTTCAAGGTCATCCAAGGTCAATGATTTTCATGTCATTTGAAAGCCAATATGCGAATTCCTATCAGTGATCAATAGCAACCTAGGTTCAGTCTCTCACCGTTTGGGCAGAGTACATCCGTTACAAACAGACAGACAGACGACACGTCGTGCCAAGTCTGTATAGCGCGTCAAAAAGTGAAGATGACGGCGCATCACTGCAGCCCTATACTGACCGACCGACCGACTAAACGATTAGTTACACGAGCGCACGCACGCACGCGCGTAGCAAGCTGATTAGTGGAATTCCTGGTTTCTTGACGTCATCCGGTCAGCTGCTGCTGCATCCGATCGAGCAGAAGCTGAACGAGTCTTCGTCGCATGATCACTGCATGATCTGTTGCTTTTTACTCGCTGCCCAATAATAGCCGCGGGGGCGTTGAAAATACAAGGCCTGACATATTGACGGACTCCTTCTCCTTTTTGGCACTGTTCAGCTGGCGAGGTGCCGAAGTGATCGCCACGTACTCGATCCTCCGCCGTCATTAACAGCTCGCCGGATATATTGAGTACCGATAACTATTTTTAGCCATAAAATGGGCACGGTTAGGCCTAATGTGCTGCAAAATACTCTAATAATAGACGTAAATATACTGCGGTTTAGGCTTAGCTACTCTGAGTGTATTATTTTTTGCTTGGTATGCTATAGTTGGCCTAAATTTCCTGACGTCTTAGGCCTTACGTGCTTTTCATGGCTACTGACTTACTAAATATTTCATTCGTGTATTTCACTTATGTATCTTAGCTTTACATGTATTTAAATGATGTCACCACAGTAGGCCTATGACTTACTACTATCGACTGCGGCAAGTTATTTTGTGCCATCGATCCGTCGGAAAAGCATGACTAGGCGACTTAATCTAACGAGACAGCGCTCGGTAGATCGCATACGGAAGATAGAGCCTAGCCATTGTTATTGTCTGCTGCCAATTTTGTCAAAAGTCCATTAAAATCTTTTGATCTGAATTCCGTGCAGGAAACGCTTTTTAGCCGACCGTGCTTAAGTAACGGTCGAGCTATTGGCATGGTTGCCGTCTCTGTCTGTCCGCCCGTAACGGATGTATGTGGTTAAGCTTTACGAAGTCGCAAGGGACAACTTTTTACGCGAATAATTAACCATATCCGTTAAACGTATGCATGCAAAATTTCAGCCATCTAGTGCAAGAAAAATATTTTGAAATTGGGGGTTAAGAAAAAAAGGGAGTAGAAAATTTAATGGGAAACCGGCCATATCTCGGAACGATGAGCGATAGGCCTACGGCCAAGATTACTATTGATCACTATTAAAAAGTGGCATATTGGCTTTCAAATGAAATAGAAATCATAGATCTTGGATGACCTTGAAGGTCACTGACAACAAGTACGGTCGGCTATCTTAGCGACAGCTGGGTTTTTATGCTTATGGCAAAGAATCCGCGAAATGATCGAAGATCAACGAGAAATTGCAGATTTTTTTTAAAAGCTCGGCGATTTGTCTCCAGCAAATAAATTAGGCATCCGTTTCCTCAGAATAGGCCACTAAACTTCGATCGTAACTTTCCGAAATATTTTGCACACCGGAAGCGGTAAATACAGTCGCCATTCTGTTGTGCTCTGGCAACAAGAGAAAGAAACGGAATTTGTTATAACATCCATTCAGTGCTTCTGTCGTTTAGGCTAATTGTCTCATGCAGTCTGGACGCGTGGCCAGCACGCACAGAACGCGCGAATTTGTTGGCCGCGTCGTGCAACCATCGCGATCGACGCATAAATTCAGCAACAGCGCATGCTACAGCAACGACTAAAGTTGCTGACTGTTGAGTGGGATGAATGACATGACCCTCATTTCAGTGATGACACCACGAAGAATTCTGGCTCTCACGTCAACGTACAACAAGTTGTGATTTGGTGGTAGTCTATACTGTAAGTTCTCTGCGTGCTAATAATAAAGCAGAAATGATGGAACAAGTTTTATGGTGCCGTAATGTGGCGTTACATGTAGCCTGGGTCTATAGACTATAAATGTACAAAACATCAGTTTATACACTTGTTAATGGCGACATGCAATGAGTGACACATCGAAAACAGCAAAAATCATAAAAAAATGATATCACTCACCATCACATCGCCTAACTGTCAATGTGCTGTTGAATAATATCACTTTAGCAAAGT